>Ga0209782_1001402_pt1 | contig 12507 bp, 5 predicted proteins | sample WorMetmaBAHAMAS1_FD_187390 | JGI IMG/M metagenome (GOLD analysis project Ga0209782, IMG submission 187390) | Marine gutless worms symbiont microbial communities from Max Planck institute for Marine Microbiology, Germany - Inanidrilus... | ecosystem: Host-associated > Annelida > Digestive system >... | reverse complement strand
CCTATACTGGGTATAGATAGCTCTCCACCCCTGACCTTTCGTCCCTGATATAGCCATATATTAGTGCTGAAAAGGGACGTTAAACACCAACTAACCATCTGTGTTTCATGATCACGGAAGTGACTGGTTCTAGTCTGAAGTGAACCACCTCATCATGCTCAGTTTATTTCCGTTTCCTGTTTCACTTTCATCAGTTAAGTCTTGCTGTTGTATGTCATACGACGCCTTGCATGTGATTATATTCTTTGAATTTCAGATTTAATGCGAGTCCAGTTATCGTAGGCAGGTATTCACAAAACTTTTTCTGTGCATTTATGATGATTGACATTATGCTGTTTAATGTCATTGTTTCAATAGTGACCGGATTGATAATTAGCCACCCGCCATGGAACGGCTTATATTTTATTACAGTACATTTTTCTCTAGACAGTGGGTGACTGTTTTTCTGCTTAAACTAAGTTTTAAACTTAGGTGTTAGACCATAGTCTAAACTGGACCCCAAAATCCGGTTTTAGACCATAGTTCAGATTTAAGTTTGGTCTTAGACTTAGTTTAAAACCAAGTTTTAGACGGAGTTTAAAACCATCACGCTAAGTGCAAAACTAAAAGTGGATCATTCAGATTAACGTTGGTCAAAAGTTCGATATTAACTTTGGTTTAAAACCAATTCTAAGACCAAACTTTCCTTTAAGTACTGTTTTAGCCTAAAATTAAAACCGAATGCATTGTCACTTTACTTTTTTATGCTAATTAGTAGGGCTGTACTGAATAGGGGGTCTTTACTATTCGACTGAATACGAACAATTAAAACCATTATTCGGTCGAACACAAATAGATTACGAATAGTTGCATTGAACTTAGACTGTGTGCATTGACATTCAGTGTCATAAATTTATTAGTATGAGTCTTAAGTACATATGTACTTCCAAGTCATTGAACTCGCTAAAAATTAATTCATTTTCAAACTTAAGTGAAAATGCAGTCAGTTTTGTAATCCACACTGCACCCAAATTAGCTCACAGTTTCGCATTAAGTTTGCTTTAAGAAAAATCAAGCATTCAAGATTAACAGCCAAGTAAACACATTCGCTTGTCATCTGCAATGTCACCAGCGGAGCTGAGGAGATGCTCACTAGGCACGCTCATCGCAGGGGCCGCCAAGTAATGTCGAGCGGCCGCACTGAGTAGGGGTAACCTGACAGTGAATGACTATTCGTATTCGGTGTACTTTAGCTGTATTATTCGACCGTATATGAATACACTGTTTGGCCCGAATAGAATATTCGGTACAGCCCTACTAATTAGGTTTAAACTGGGTTTAAAACTTAGTTTAAGCGGAAAGATACATCATCTGATGTATATCAGCCATCCCTTAATGGATCACCACGAAATTTTTACAGAAGTTGGTGTGGGGTCAAGCTTTAAAACCTAATTTTAAAAAAGTTAAAAAAAATTGGATGGGGAAAACCTGAAATTTTGCCGACTGCTGTCAATCAGAAGTGCATATTTCTTTGTTGTATGGGCCTCACAGCCTGAGTTAAATAAAGAAATAAATAAAATAACACCGGGACAGATACAGGGTGCAGTGAAAGATTGACAATAACAGTAGCTTATTGACTGGGGATGATGTAAACAAACTAGTGAAAGTAAGCAAATTTATTGTTGGAGTTAGTAAGCTAACAAGTAAGTAAATGTTTTTCTAAGATGCCACATGTCAGACATCACAGAGCGTCATGCTCATGCATACAGAAAAAGGTGTCTTATCAGTCGTTGTCTGAACAAGTGCATATTTTGCAGCGGGTGCTCTTGTGGTAATCCTACTGGATAATTGAGACGCGTCTAGTTATGCTTATTGCTGATTTTGTTAGATTATCGTGAAGAAGGTGAGGAAGTACCAGCATATCTTGCCCGAGGCTGTGATCGCTTGTTTAAAGCACTGCGGGCATGGGCAAGTGACCCCAAACTCAGGAAAGTAAGTTGGCATTTTTCACTTTTGAAAAAACTTGATTCAGTGTTGGAAATTCCCAATTCATTTTGACTTCATCATTGATCACTTCCAAACGAACAGCATGTTGCGTATGTGTGATGTTTAACAGGGACAGAAAAGGTCCAACATTCCAGATACTATATCATATCGGCGGCTGATCAGTGAGTTTGAGAAAGAACTCCTTTTTATTCAGGTTTGAAGAACTTCTTCATCAATAAATAATCACATTCCAAAGTTATGTTCGTATATGGAAATGTACTATTATCATGCTACTTGCACAAAAGATAGCAGTTTGAAGGAACACGATATCCATTTATTTAACACACGGTGATTTTTTTAATGTGTAAGTCACCGGTACATGTATAACTAATTTCAGTTCTTTTTACCACACGACGCTATGCTAGTGCACTATATGCCATTGTAGTGCGTCTGTCTGTCACAGCCGGTATTATATCAAAACAGCTAAACCGAGGATCACACAAACAACGCCTCACAATAACCTGAGACTCCACAGGTACCCAAGATCTCTGCAAAATTTGAATGGGGTGACAAATGCAGATGGTGTAGATTAAAATAAGTGACTTTCAACAAGTAACATGCTATAACTTGAAAATGGTATGAGACAGATGCATAGTTTCTATTGAAGTTGAATGGGAATTTATGTGTTCTATCTAGTGGCTATGTTCCTGATACGTTGTGTGACCCATAACCACCGCAAACCACTTCAATTTCTACAGTTTTGGTTGCCTTTCGTATCTTTGTATTGGGTGATTGCAGCAACTTCAAATTTCGTTTACTGGTTAACGATGGCATGTTCCAGCTTACAGACCACACTGTCCGTTAATGGGATATGGTCACATCACATTACCTATTTTACATTTTTAGTCACCCTAAAATGCCTTTGGAGTGGCTGAAGACTTCAAATTTTGTACACTGGTTGTAGTGTGAAGTATCAGCCACAACATGACATGACAAATTGTCCCTCGAGGGGGTGTGGTGTCTTTAAATTTCCAGAAATAAGCAATAACTCTCAAATGGTGCAAGGTAGAGACATAGTTACAATGGAAGACTAATAGGAAATCATACATAGCTTACCCAATGGCACAAATACCATTTACCTTGAATGAGCCTAGAGGTCACTTTTACTGTATGAAACCTTTCTAATATCCATAACTCAGGAAATATAGGCTTATAAATGTTTCGGAATGGTACTAGATAGAGAATGTTGTAACAACAGGCCACTAACAGGAAGTGATGTGTGGCCTATCTAGTAGCAGCAATTGTGATAACCTTGAGTGTCCTTGAAGGTCATTTGTCAATTGTAGGCTTTTTAATACGAGACGTTTCGTATACAGCTGCCAAGATTTCGACTGACAAGCACATCGCGCAGTGCATAGTTCCTCTGCAGTAGCAGAGCTTCTTGTGACAGCTTGTTGTGGGTTTTTTGTTTTTAACGAACCTTCTTTGTGATTGTATTTTTTTTCTAAAGTTTAACACATCTTAAGGTTTGAACATTTTTGTACTGTGTGCAGAATGCAGATGATGGAAAACAGAAGACTGCCACAAAACGTAGAAAATCTGAAACTCCTACCAAGAAAGTTGGCTACGTACAACCAAAATTGGATGTGACTATATAGGGCATGGCTCTCTTAGTGATAAGCTTGTCACTGTGGCTCGAAAGGCAGCATTGTTAATTTAATTATTGAAAATGTAAAGCAACAGGAACTTGGTACTGCTCAGTAGTATGTGCTGGTAACTGGTGTTAATAAATTTATTAAATTGTTTTATTGTTATTTCGTTTATTTTTGTGTGGTTTATTTTTTTAGAGATGACATCCTGAGCTGTTCTTATCACATTTACGTTATCAGGTAGCATGTGTATTGTGCATTCAGCTGCTTGTAGTACATTCTGGATGTAGAATAGGATTTTTAACTGTTGAATGGTGGTAGATTTGTAGCTGTGTGTTGTCTTGATGTGTGAGTGTACGAGTACGCCAGTTTCTCACGGAACAGTAACAGCACTGCCACTATATATCAGTTTGTTAGACGTGTCTGTATCTTTTTATATCTTGGAACTGTAGATGTTTGTTGTGAATTTTGATGAATTTGACAATGACTGCTTTTAGATATGAAGCATCAGGCGGTAAATACACAACTGGAAACAGCAGGGTCGCTGCAGATGGCTTCTGGATGACTTGAAATCACATGGCTTATAAATTTTTGAGGGTTATTGGCAACTGGCATTGGCTGCATTCGGCTGCCATGATTACGACAAAAGGATAAGATAATTATGGAGATAGGCAGTAAACACTATATTCTGTTAATGTGATACAAGCGACACTGCTGTTCTGAAGCACCGATTGTGCCCTTGTAAGTACTGTTGTATGTGACGTGTCAGGGATCATGAGTTACCTGTACTACAGTAGCCTCTAGCAAATCTAGGTAGTGCTAATCTTTTTTTTCTGAGGCATATTGACTATCACATTATGCTTACAATTAGTAATGCTAGGCAGATAGGATTGTGTGTCGTATTATGATGTTTTCTTTGTACAGTTGTAGGATTTGAATTCCTTTAATCAGGGGCATCTAACCCGCCACTATGGGTGGGAGAACCTCCCCCCCATCTGACACAGTGACGCACACTTCACTTTTCATGCAACTGACGATCCAAGCGCAACAAATTAGTTGAAATGACCAATCGGTCAACCCCTCCCCCCCCACTTTTAAAAATGTGGAAGATTGCTCTCTCAATCCACCCTAGGATAGACGCCCCTGCCTTCAATGCTGTGACACTGTTAGATAATTATGTGCATCCAGCCATTACTATATGCAAAAGTTTTGCTTTTTAGGGACATCTGTCCTTGAGTAACTCTAGAGAAAAGGCCAGTTAAACAACAAGAAAACCATCTGTTGTTGAGATAAAAATTTATATGCTTATTACTCAACTGACTGGTAACCATGACAATTAATTTGTAAACAGTTTCCTCACTCATCTTCCTAATTAGAAATCGGATTTACGGCATACTACTATGCAGGTCAGCTTCCATGTGAGGTAGCCAAGACATTGACCTAGCCTGTCATATTTCAATTCAGAACATTACATTTGAACAGACAGGCAGATGCCATGCCTGTGCTGTAAGTGCGATGTGCTATGCTATGCAGCAGGTTGTGCTCAAAACCAAAGGAAATGTTATCAGTAGTAGCAACACGCTTTTGTTATTTCTCTTCAGTTATTACATACATACTGCAGAATAACTGTAGTTACTTGTTTACCGTATATTTATGATGTATATCAGAGGTATTTGGTATTTAGATTTTCAGTACAAAATTGTATTTTTTTAAATGACCAAAGATTTACCATACAATGTGAGGTACCGGTATTGGACTTATGTTGTATTTTACCTAGCAATATTCAGGCACCTTTTACATTAAATTAGGTTTCAAAATTTGCATGTCAAAGTTGTTAACATAGGTATATGTATGTATATTATTGAAAATTGCTTAATAGCTGCAGGTTTTCAGTTCTTGTGTTTATTTGCCATTTTGGCTTACCAAATTTCTGAAAGTTTTTTTTTAATTATGAGATGCTTTTTTTGCTGGAGTTGTAGGTACTTCTCGAGTGTATTTCTGTATAAAAAGTAGGGATCATTTTAGCAATTAACTTTTTTGAACTTATGACGAAAAATTATGAGAGAAATGAGATAAACTTAACAGTTATCAGTCATTCATTTTGCTATTGACACTCATTTTATAAAAATACTTTATGGGTGGAACATATTTGGAACAGGTCTAAATACATGATAACTGTTACAGTGACTGTCAATTATGCACTGTAGCATGAATTGTTGTGCAGAAAGTGTCATTAAACTTTAACAATGTCTAATGTAATTTGGCAAAATGCTGTATCACATTTTGCCACTTTAGATATACAGCAGTCCAGATTTATATTGTAAGGTAATGTAAATGTTAAAAGACTAAGCCCATCCCTAATGTGCTAAGCCTACCTCAGAGGCTATAATTACACTTTTCATAATCAAGCCAACTAGATCAACTCAGCCTGGCATCCCTCTGGGGTTGCTGAATTCGAGTACCAGCTTTAATTGATTGGGGTAAAGGCTGGAATGTGACCTCTGCCAGGTGTGTGCAAGCAGTCATGTAGAAGAGGTACATTATGATGGGCTAGCATGTCCCTTCCCCCTTAATATTGCCCCTTCCTGTGTGGAGATATGGACCGCCCATCCAGTACATGGTTCCTTGGTCCCGCATGAGTATACAACCCAACCTGGCTTGTGATTGATTCAACCATTTTTGCACAGTTCACCCATGTGCCCAACAACAGACCATGCTACATGTGACATCTATAGCAACAGGTCACATCTACTCATGGCATACTGTTGACATGGCTTAAAACAACCAGTCTTGCATGTGTCATGTTGCAAATATCTTCATCTTCTGTGGTTGTTTTAAAGCCTTAGAACAGTCTTCAGAGTGCCTATAAGTGTTCTGTGTAAAGTAAAAACTACCAGTCTCATATTTATTTGAAAGTAAAACATTATGATACATGGTGCAGTTGATATTACCGTTTCTGCTTAAGCAGTCTGGAACATGTCTGTATATGTGAGATGGACACACGATATTATGTTTGTTCTGATCTCAAATCCTAAATGTAGAAGTACAACAGTGCATTAGCATAATACATAAATAGGTACAGCTGGTTTATTTTTCTGCTGTAATCTTGTTTTTGTTAAAGTATAACAGCAGTAAAGCAGTGACTATCTGACCGTTGTGTACTTAATGCATGTGGGTAGATGATAATAATGTGTCAGTGGCGGGCAAACTCTGCACGCCATGCTGCCTGCTGGCATATTTCATACAGCCTACAAGGCCATGTGATAACTGCTGAGAAAGTGGTGTTTGTACTATGGTAAGTTTAAACAATGGCCAACTCTGTCTATTTTTAAAAAACTGAATGGTCACCAGTCCAGGAGCTTGTATTCATTCCGCAGGACATCAGAGAGTCAAGAGCTGGTAGAAACAGAGAAATGCCTGTTCCCTTAGTAGTCCAGTGGGGTGGATAAAGAAAGAATGAGGCAATTGCCAGTGGGTGATTTTCTGTGGTAAAGTCGGTGCTTTGAGTTTCCTTCAGTGTTTTGATGCTGATGATTACATAACTGGTGCCACTTGTCCTTGCACATTTTTCTAGAATGTGTGCAGGCAGAAAACTTGGGAGAACTCATTTACCTAAGTTCACTATAACAAGTAAACAACCACTAAAATGAAAGTGGACATGGTGACAAAATTAAGCATCCATACGTACATGTAACTTCAAAATGAATTTTATAGCTTTGTAACGGCATAGTCCATTATGCATGAAGTTAATATTGGTGCCACCCACTGCAGAATAAGTTTGCCCACCCACGCTGTACATATTGTGTGCATTGTTGTGTACATTGTTTGTTTGGTTTGCAATAGTGTGTAAACTGCATGTTATTTATTTTGTTTGTGTCTGTATGTACTCTGCATTATGAGTGTCTGATGAATAATGTAGTTGTGTTAGGTCGGGTTGCACCATCCATACTTAACTTAAGTAGTCCTTAAATCTCCAATTAACTCTGACTAAGTGGAGATTAGTATAAATGCGCATTGCACCATCGCCACTTAACTGCTAATCAAGTGGAGATATCATTGGCGATTTAGTGACTACTTAAAGTTAAGTGGCCATTAGCTAAGTGATGATTTAAGCGAGGTTGGTGCAACCCACCCTTAGTGTCTAGTGCTTTGTGGTAACAGTAAACTGGAACTCACTGATACCTTGGTTCCAATTCCACCATGTCCAGTGTGTTGTTGCTAATCATCATCAACATTTATTACACCAAGAAATGTCTGGCATTGTTCATTGTCCACACTGTAACTGTGTTCGTGCCACTGCTTCCTGCTGTTTTCAACTCAAATTTGCCCCAGTTATGATACTAGTGAAATTACAGTGCAGTTTTACATCTGTTACATCCATCATCTAGTGCATTTGATAATCTTGCTTTGCTGATTAGTTTTCATGAAAAAATAAAAATGAAATTAATTTTAATGTTCTTGAAAACAATGGCAATATTAAACATTAGCTCTGATAATTATTAAAAATGAACTCAGTTATTTTTATTCACCACATACTGTTAATTAAATATAACCATTCTAGTATAATTAAATTCTATAATAAGTTAAGTTACAGTACTGAACAAATCTTAATATCAAATCACATTTGTTACCATAGTTTATAGGCCAGTGGCAAAACTGTGGCATAATTAAGGCTACAGTTACCCCTGGACATAGCAGTCAGGGAGTGCAAAACAGCCTCATTAAAAACATTTTATGACTAACGACTACAAAAAGTGAGTGATAAGTTTGTTGAATGAGCTAACAGTTGCCTATTGCAACAAATGTTTGCTATGTAATATGCTACAAATACCCGCAAATGGCTTATTTGGCCTTAATGCCTTAACCATGGGTGGCTGTTGAGACATGATGGGATTCAAACCCTCTTCTCCAATCCTGAGTAGCCTGGTCAATGGTTGTCACTATGCAAAATGCACGAAAGTTAAAGCTCATAAAGTACCTGAGGCTGATTAGCATTACACTTAAAGGAAAGTCCTAGCATTTCAGGCACAACAATAGTGGCAATCGGACTGTTGGCATTAGACGTACGTGACAATTTGTTTTTTTGGTGGGCGGAGGAGAGGGTGCACTTCATTGCTTCAGCCCTTGGTGCTGAAAACCATAGTTACACCACTATTATAGGCACACTTGTGCAGGTATAAACCTAAAACAAATGGGGTTTTGATATCGTGTTAAATTATATACAAGTTCGTGTAAACACGATTTACTGTATCTGTATACATATACAGCATTCTACAATTTATTAACTGATCTGTTGATGTTTTTCTTTTAGCATTTTTATTGTCTGAACATACCATGTATACCTGTAGCTGTTTGATACATGGAACATATGCAGACTGTGTGTTTGTTACTTGTGATTTTCTATCCATCCAGTTTTATTGCATTCATATGTAGGTAATCTTTCTGCAATTTATATAAGCTGCAATATGATAATATGATGTGAAAAATATCAGCACATAACCAGGAGAAAGTATAGTGCTTCCTAAATGCTGCTGGATAATGGTGTATGGTGTAATGGATAATGTATGTGATGTTTTTGCTTTGTCAGAAGAGGATACACAGGTTTTGAAAAAATAGGAAAGAAGTACATATGTATTATGCAGGTGGAGGGTTAATACTGATATGAAATTCAGCTTGTTCACCATAAATTAATATATCACCCTAAGCTATGTCTTGGAAATAGTGCATGACAGAGATGGTGCATATTTGCTGTGGAACAAATATTTGAAACTCCTATGTGGCTGTTAAACAACAGCAGTACTGACTTTTGAGTGACTTCTGAGGTCATCTCAGCCTGTGCAAATTTGTCAGAACGCAAGTGTTTGTTATTAAAGATCTTTAAAAGACCAAGAGCTTGGCATGAGGTCTCAGGACCAACAGCGAGCCCTTGTACTTAGATCTACAGATCTAAAGTTTACATTCCTTGCTTTAAAAGGAATATTACACCACACAATACACCAGTCAGCTAAATAAAGGAAGAATCTAATGCTGTTGTAATGCCTAAAAAGTTAAAAACCAACCAATGTTTTTCTTTATTTTAAATTTTTTTAATGGTCGACTTCCTGTGATGTTTAAATTAGAACAACACACCAACATACTTTAATATCCCTGGCACCAGGATACACAGCCCATGTTGGTCGCACTGGATGTACCAATTTCCGATAGGATCAATACCATGCTGGACCTAATCTGTGCGATGAACAAAACAAACGATATCTATGATTACAAGAGTTAATACATCCACTAAATTTACAGAAGCTATTTGGGCTTCAATGATGTATGTAAAGGCCAAGATCACGATCTGCCTTCGATGTAGCTATCGGCCACATGTCACAAAGCTTCAGAAACTTGCGATATCGAGAAGCAGCCATTATCAATACATGTAACAAGTCATACAAGAGTGTCCGCGAAATATATGATCGCAAACTGTAATCGTCGAAACCGCAATTCAACCTATAAGTAAATTTCGTATTAATAACACTGGAAACAATAATAATAATGTCTAAAGCTAGCGATTAGAATTAAGAATACTTCCCGAGTTCCTTACTGGTCATCTGTGATGTTTAAATTAGAACAACACACCAACATACTTTAATATCCATGGCACCAGGATACACGGCCCAAGTTGGTCGCATTGAATGTACCAATTTCCAATAGCATCAGTGCCATACAGGACCTAATCTGTGTGATGAACAGAACAGCAACGACATCTACGAGAGTTAATACATTCACTAAATTTACACCAGCTATTTGGGCTTCAATGATTCCAGAGTCTCCCTTGAGTTCATTGTATGACACTGCTCCAAGTTCAATCCACTGAAATTATTGTTTCGTAGACGAGGATAGATACGTCGGTAGTGGTTGGAGGCGATCTTATGAAGGCTGTTGTAAATCCGATCACATTCGGCTACGTCTATCTCGGTTGCTTCTCCCTGACGAAACCCTTCAGCAATTCGTCGACGTATGTAGAGGCCAAGGTCACGATCTGCCTTCGATGTATCTACCGGCCACATGTCACAAAGCTTCAGAAACTTGCGATATCGAGAAGCTGCAGCCATTATCGATACACGTAACAATTCACACAAGAAAGTGTCCGCGAAATATAGGATCGAGAACTGTAATCGTCGAAACCGCAACCACTGGCTTCGACTAAACACCGGAAACAAATAATAATAATAATAATAAAGTCTAAAGCTAGATTTATAGAGAATAATTCCCGAGTGTGTGTAAAGTACAGGCATTACGGTATTATTTATTTAATTCACCGCCACAGCTGTAGTCTGTGAAAAGGAGAAAAAGCGTCTTGTATGACAGTATGGGATATTTTTCATATGCTTTTGGTCGTACTTTCCTGTCCGGTCTTCGTACAAAAAAACTAAACACCTAAAAACCTAATTTTAAAAAAACTAGGTTTTTGCAGCCCTGGCAGAACTGCAAGCATTACTTTAACTGTTATGAAACTGGAAGCAACAATTGTGTTTATAACTATCCAGTGAGTGACTGGGAGTGAGGAAAGAAAAAGAACACTGATTACAATGTGATTGAAAAATGAAGATGAAATGAATGAATCTCAAAAATCAGAATAAGAATATGAATCTGAAGTTTATTTAGTAAATTAACAATAAAATTTAAAACATAAAAAACCTAAACTGTATTTCTGAGCAGGGCTGCAAAAACCTAGGTTTTTTAAATTTTTAAGGTTTTTAGGTTTTTTTGGGTTTTTATACATGTTGTTTGCGCGAAAACCGGACACGAAAGTACAACCCAAAAGCACATTAAAACATTCGATACATACTGTCATACACGCCAATTCTTCTTTGCATGCACTACAACATGAACAACTGCAAGCATCACTTTAACTATTTGTGAGACTGAAACTAAAAGGCAACAATTGTGTTTATAACTATCCAGTGAAATGCATGACTGTGAGTAAGCAAAGAAGAAGAAAAACTGAAAAACACTGATTGCCATGTAAAAATAAAGATAAAGTTGATAATTCTCAAAAATCACAATAAAAATATGAATCTAAATAGTTTATTTAATAAATTAACAATAAAAATAAAAACCTAAAAACCTAAACTGTACTTTTTTTTAGATTTTTAAACAGGGCCTAGCAGTGGCCAGGATAGCGCGAGATGACCTCTTCACTCTTCCACCAGAAATCCCGGCATCATCCGGCCCATCCGACGATCCGGGTGAGGCGTTGTAAGTAAGTATAGCAATTAAAGAACATCCATCTACGCAAATGTATCCGGGATCCATATATTGCACCATCTGAGTTGTGACCACAATGTACAAACGTCACTATAGACAGGCGGACAGACAGACAGACACTGATATCGCAGCATAAGCGCGTGTGCTTTTACATCTCGTGCTAATTATAATTAGCGCGAGATGTATACACCTCGAGCTAAAAAAAACTTTAAAAACCTAGGTTTTTAAAACCCATTTAGCCCTGGAAAGAACAAAAATGCTAGAAAACTGACACTCGTCACAAAAAAGTGAAAATAAGCTTATTGCACAACAATAATTGCACAGGATACAACACAAGTGCCACCAAGCTGCATGGTTCCTCACGTGATCGGTGGCAGACTGTAGGTTCTCTGTGGGCACGTGTGCGGTGCTGAGCGAGCAATTAACTACGAACAACGGATCGAGAGTTCGCAGTCAGGTTTGGCTCGATTAAATCGATCGATTTAATCGACATGGATTTAATCGATTTAATCAATCGATTTTTTCGAGTCGAAAACATCGATTGATTTAATCGAACAAAAAAGGACAGAAGTTTTTCACTTATTTTGTCTCACAGCTGAAAAAAGCAATGTTACAGTTGATAGTTGTGTATATTGTGTCA
>Ga0209782_1001401_pt1 | contig 12507 bp, 11 predicted proteins | sample WorMetmaBAHAMAS1_FD_187390 | JGI IMG/M metagenome (GOLD analysis project Ga0209782, IMG submission 187390) | Marine gutless worms symbiont microbial communities from Max Planck institute for Marine Microbiology, Germany - Inanidrilus... | ecosystem: Host-associated > Annelida > Digestive system... | reverse complement strand
GGGGGGTCGATTGGGCCTCCGACACGATTTTGTCACGGACGGACAAAAACGTCGTGCCACGCACTGTGTGAGAGGCGCGATTAAAAACACACCATTAGCAAGATTTATTTTTATAGTCACTGCTACCAAAGCCATAGTGCATCATCATATTGAGTGAAGTTGGCGTTGCAGCAGCAGCGCTGTGATGTGCCAAACACTGTGACTCACACAGACCAAACAACCGCACTCACTCACTGATGTGTTAGTGCCACTCAATGGACGGCTCAACGGAGACAACATCAACAACAACTAGTGACTTGTCGCTACTAGCTAACAATCTGACAACACAAGTGTGGCAAATTTCACTGGCGCTCAGCGGCTATGTCTACATAATGAATATAGACAAGTCTGTGTGACATCATCACCTTGGACTGAGCAGTGCTGTCGCTGGCAGTAAGCAATCGTTTCAGTTCGACAATTTCACTCTGCAATTCATCAAACAAGCCGCGTTCTTCTTCCGTCATCGCCTTATATAACACAGACCACCGCGATGATGTACACGTGATCGCGGGTGATGATGACCTTGACCCAGATCGTGTCAGCAAAGATGACCCAGATCCTGACTGTGACCTTGAACTTGACCCAGTTTCGGCGAATGTTGTCATCGTTTCACCAGCGGCTCCATGCTGACGCGAAGTCAGCTACAGCAGCAATCACGCAATTATCTACGTCAAATATGAGATGAGTGTATTAAGGCAGCGTGAGGTCTGCAGTCCAATGACTGCATTGGGAAGAAACTAGTAATTTATTCATACTCAGATGAAATGCAAAAATATGTTGCATGTGCACATGAAAGGATGATAGCAAATCTGATGAGAGATAAAGATCTTAGAAGAAAAGAGTGAATAAGTATGTAATACCTTCTTAACAACATAACATATACTGATGGAAGGAGAGAAGAATGTTGACAACATGACAAAATCAATGAAGCATATCATGCATGTAAAACAGCTGAAAACTCCTATGAGAAGACTGTCATCAACTGTAACAAAGTAGCGAGGTATGGAAAAATAACATTTAAAAAACGCTAAATAAAATTTCTGACACACTATCTGAATATACTGTTATGAGGAATAGAGTTGTGGTGCAACCACAACCTTTTGACTTATCTCACTAGCTGAAAAATCACTGACAAAATGATTGGACGAAATAATGACGGCATCTTATAACTTCAGCAAATGTAAACAAGAAAACTAGAGATAGCAGACACTGTTGCTCAACGCAGGACAACTATCTGCTCCTCGTCTTAACTCCGATGAGCAAATTTTGGTTGAAATCAATGCAACAGTTTCGGTGCGGCATTATGCTATCACTAGAAAACTAGAGTCCTAGGCTACCAAGCTGCACTCATAGCATGAGAATACATTCCACTGTTTTACTAGAACATGCGTAATGGATAAACTGTGAACAGACACGCTGAATCAATGCATATAATGAGCTATGCAGCATGTTGAAACGTTTTCTTATCTTGTGGAAAATAAAATATCTATCTCTATGTTGCATATGTATCATGCTATAATGCTCACTCATGATACGACGCTGCCAACAACAACAATAAAATTTCTGATATGACACTAACTACATGTACTCACCGCCACAACTAGCTCATTTTCAAGTCGGCAAATTTCATCTTGTAAAACTTTAATCTGATGCCCCTCTTGCTGTAACTACAACAAAAATACATAACTATAACCATATACATCGTCATGTGAGAGGAGTTATATGATTTACGCAACAAAAAACGGAATCTGATTCACTCACTTGTATAACTGTGCAACAAAACTCCTGTACTGTATCACATATAATAAGCACATATTTTCCGAAAGTTAATGATTAATACTTGTTCAAATTATTAGCATAATGCAAACTGTATTCCAATAATGTTGGGTAGTTTTCATATTTACCGGACATGTACAACAATATACGTGTAACTAACACAACAGGCCCCATGCTACGAGAACAGTCAACTTTAGCATCTAATGTAAACGTGCACAATACAGTCTAAACTTTGAATGACGCTGTTCATTCGTCTTCACAAACGACATCTCGACTGTGTAAAATTTTTGCTTCAGCAACATCTAGAACAGCACGTTGCTATGTACGCTGATTTACCTTCAATCTGAGATTTTACTTGTGATAAACCAAAATACATAATCACAATTTGTAAGACTCAACAATCTGCTGTATTGAATCAGAGCTGGTCCAGGCACGTAGAGCATGTAGACTATTCACGTCGCCCTTGCCTTCCTATTAGGTGAAGACATGACCTAATAGACAATGCTGTAAGTACATAACACATTGCGCACTGTCATCAGAAAAGAACTGAGTTGTGGCCACTGGTCAAATATACAGAAAATTTTGTGAAGTTTGGACATGCACTTTTTGAGATATACAACTAAACAGAGACAGACAGACAGACAGACAGACAGACAGACAAACATCATATTGCAATGCTTCTCACGTTTCTGGGGGAAATTAAAAAACACATACAACAGCCTGTATTGCTCTTGCAGCCATGGATTGTTCATGTTCTTGAATTTTAACCAATTCTTCCTTTAAAGCAATTACTTTCCTTTCCAACTAAACAAAACAAACAGCATGTTTCAAGAGAGTTTCAATATAATTAGTATCTCACAAATGATAATACTGGTATATCATTAAATCTTATATCAGTCACACAAAAATATCACTAAAATAACCCAAGTATTTTAACGGTGTCTACTGAAAGGCCATGCAGCAGAGTGCATCGAACTATAAAACATCATACTAAAAATTCTCACTTGTTCTTTTGATTGCAGAGCATCTTCCAGCAGCGCATGTGTGGTATCGATATTGTTTTTCACGGCGTCTTGGAACTCCGATAGAACTTGCTCAATGTCATCTCCAACGTCATGAGCTTCACAGTGACTCTTTCCACTATTTCCTTTATCTGGCTTCTAAATTCAACACATATGGTAGCCATTTCACAGACATTTTTTACTGTTTGTGTTCATTGTGAAGAAACCTTATGCATACTAGTAGCATTTTAATGAAGTTACAAACTATACAAATGATAAGCAGCTGTCATAACTGCAAGAAATACTAACATCAATAACAGCACAAAATTCAGCAAGACATTCACTGTATTAGTATACGTACTCGACTTGAATTAATAATGTTTTAAACTGTTCATGCTGCACTAGTTGCTAAGCAGCTGACGGATTAGTATTATGAGATACGTGCTAAATTACAGAAAATTAAACCAACACTAAAAACCTGAAAGCACTATGTTTAAAAAGCCGATCAAAGAAATGTGAACTGAACAAAAAAAACACTTGATATCTATTATGCAACAGTGAACTACACGACGATAGGTGAGGAGCGCTCTGGTGACATCTTCAAGACGTTTCTTCAATGCTCCTGCATCCGCAATGCCTGGCTGCTGCTGCTGCTGCTGCTGCTGCTGTACCAGCTGCTTGTGTGCTGCATAGAGCTGGTCCTGAAGACGAACATTTGCTGCCTGTGATCAAGCACAATACATCAATCACTTGTTTTGAATCTTCACATTCTACTCAAAATCAAACAATTTACGTCTTAATGATTTCTTCTTTGTTGCTCAGATATATTCAACAGTATATATTTCCAGTGTCTTCAATTCATTAATGTGATTAATGATGCTAAATAAATATTTTTACTTCTATAATACCAGCAGATGTTGCAGAACAACAGCGATGTTGCCCGTTGCCTTGCAAGTGAAGTGAGCCGGTAGATCGACAACAACAGATGAGACCAGTGGGCAATTTGTCTCAGATTGGGTAAATGTTCTGAGTTTTTGAAGTGTTCTGACACTGATTACCGTACTGGGTATGATCAAGGGAACCTGGCCTGCTAACATCCGAAACAATGCTCAATCAAGATCAAAGGCAACCAGCAATTCCAGAATTATCACTGAAAAACGACTATTAAATTGGCGTATGTACATAATAAAACCAGAAATAACAAATCATTACTCAACCTATCCAACATAAACTTGTAAGCCTATGCAACTGTGTTTTTTTGTTTCTTTAGCATGATTTTTGATGACATTTGGTTTGAACTGCAAACAAATGTGTCTCGACATTTATTTCTGTGAGCTTTCTGGTTCAAAATGTATGTATTTTGTGACATATTCTGCAATTGCAGTTACTTTTTTGCGCACAAAGACGAACAAACCCACCAATGCAACATACTTACAAGACTGCAATGAAACATCCTTATATATATATATATATATACATCATATAAACTGGGTTAATAGCAAAAAACCTGAAGGTCAGTCAGCTGTTGATCAAGGTCACAAATCTCTTTGTCTCTTGTATCCGCAATGCTCAACTGATGTCTCAGCTGACTCACTACGCTTGATTCATTTTCCAATTTTTTCATGTAAGACTCTTTTTCTGCCTGCCAATAATAATAATAATGAAATGTGCAAGTCAGTGAAATATGTCGGGCTGGATAGTCGCTACATATTCCAGCCTATTGGAGTGGAGTCACTGCATGGGCCCGATCAATGACTCTGCAACAACGTTTCTTGGTGATTAGATCTGGGTCGACGAATTGCAGAACAATCAGGAGAAATTCGAGAAGGCAACTTTTTATTCCAGCGGTTGTCCATGCTGATTCAGCGATTTAATGCTGTTCTGCTGAACGACAGTTTTGTTGATGACGAGGCAGAGACTGGCATTCCAGCTTTAAAATTTTTTGTAATCGATCTAATTTTGTCATCCCTCGGGATTATACTTACCGAGGGTAAAAAAAATAATAAAAATAATAATAATAATAAACATATTTATACAATCAATGGCAACGATCAATATTTCAATGTACAGCTAATAAACGCATCTTAAATACATTGTTTCCATCCACTAACACACAAACAGTTATGCAGTGTTGTTACCTTGCAAAATACAACAAGATGTCTACTGAAGGAAATTAAGCCCAACATATCAATAATAAATCAAAAATTGCATCTGAACTCACATCAGCATAGTCTGAATTTGCACAGAGTACACATTCAAACTTTCAACCTGTCGGTTGGGATAACTACAAGAGATTGTAACAGTCCAAATGGTCTTAACTTCCTGTCGTCCAATTAACTGCATCAAAGCATTTAAAATTACTCAATGATATAATAGTTCATAAAATATCATTTTACAAGTTCATACCACGTGCTGCTGCCGCTCGTGCGTAAGTTCTTGACGCAGTTCATTCAGTTCTTGTTCAGTATTTTTCAACTTCTTCAGAACATCTGGATCAGTGACACATTGCGCCTGTGATTTACTTACTTGTAACTTGAGTGAGTCATTTGCCTGAAGTGTTTCAGTCAACGATTCTTCAAGACTGCCGATGCGCTACCAACACAAAACAGACCTTAACTAATAAACTGTGTCGTGTCTTCTTGTGTCCTCACAGAAATAATCTCTCTTAGTGCTACTGATATACAGCTAGAAATAATACAACATGGGTTTCTATCATAATTAACACAAATTATCACACATTTGGCTCATACCTAGCATGAAAGAGTGGATAATATATGCTAAAATGGTCATGGTTTGATAAATTTCTTATAACAGATTCATGGAAATCATCATCATCATCATCATCATTTAATTTGTCAAATCAAGAGAACAATGCAACACAAGGAACGCATCGTAAAACAAAGGAATGTATCGTAAAATAAAAATGTTTTACATCACAACTGATAAGCGAAGCAGTCGGACAAATGAACGTTGAATAGTGCGAGGAGGAAAAGACCTGCTGAAGGGCGGTGATTTGTGACTGTTGACTGCACGCTAACTGAGCCGAATGCTTCAGCTGCTGCTCCATCTCGGCACGCTCACGTACCACAGCCACAAGATGCTCTCTTTCTCGCTCACTGTTCTGCTGCACATCACTCAAATATGAGTTCAGTCCGTCAACAGCCGCCTTTAAATCCTCTTTTTGTTCCTCTGTGAGCAACTCTGTGGAAATAAACAAATAAATCAACACCAAAATGTTATTACAAAACCACACTTATTTTGCACAATTCAGCTTATGCTTACCACTAATTAATCCACATAAAAAAAGCTTCGTTTTAGGATTAAAATCATAAAACGGGATAAGTCGTGTGATGGATATATGAACAGTGAAGGCATAAAATTTTTTTAAAATCACAAAAAGTCAACATCTGTCATAGTGTTGAAATGTTTCAATCAGGTGCAGTCCACACTCAATCCATCTGCACAATGTTTTATACAGTTATTCAGATAAACGTGAGCCGATTTATGATTTACAGAATAATATAAATTCTAGGCAGCTCTAGCAGACAGACAAAGAGCAGTAGCTAGGTCAGACAGAGCAGAGTGCGGCGTGTACCAGCAGCAGCAGCAGCAGCAGCAGAAGTGTCGACAGCCGACAGTTGCTGATCGAGATGCTGCAACTGGACGGCCTCGTGAAGCAGAGATGACAAGCACGTCTGCAACTCTGCATCAGTCGTCTGCAAGTTACGCCTCATCTCACTCAGACGCTGCTCTCTATCACACGCTTCCTGCTGCACTAAGTTCTGTAAAACATTTCACAACAGACAGTTCATGCTACGATAGCAATTATATCCATTAAAATTACTACTACACACTGCTTTACATTTGCCCAGCAGCGTTTATTGATGCCAATCTCACTGCTAAATGTCGGAGTAACGGCTAATGACTCTCATTGTGAGACTTTTATACAGGCAGCGTCTGGCTCCAGTAGCACATAGTCGGCAGTCACAGATCACTCACGTCTCCTCCTCGCACTATCTCATCTTCATGTCAGACATCTCGCTGGTCCGACAGCACACAAAATCAATTATCAGTTATGATACAAAACATGTTTCTTCTGTGATACCATTATTTACAGGATTCTCTCATACGGAATCTATCAAAGCAAGATCATTTTAGCATATATGATCTACTTTCCTATGCTAAATTTCACTTGTAAATATGTCACTTTGTTAGTATCTTTTTTTACCCTCTGAACCTATTACTATGTACACATCACTGAAAAGCCAATTTACAGAAACCAAAAGTTAACGCTGTATAATATAACAGCAACACACAGTACAATAAGTTTTAAAACGTGACATTTAGAACTGTCACTGTTTGTACATGACGTAAGACTCATAAAACTGACGGAGGTTGCAGTAATATTTACAGATGCTACATACGTATTGAGGATCTTGAGGGTTCATTTGCTGCAGCCGTGCATGCAGAACATTCAAATCTCGCTCTTCACATATCATGTCATGCTGCATGTCACACAACTCTGATCCTAGCTGCTTCGACTCGCCACGCAAATGACGCAACTGCATGCATACAATCCACCCGCGGCGGTTATAAGATAAATTTATGCGCACATCTAAAACATACCATCAGAGCACACATATACATCATTTTATCAGCGATCTTTCAGATTAATCTGGGTTAGCAGACTTCTTTCATTTGTTCTGAAAGAAAATCAATCTGAGGGAAACTGATGCACATTGATACAAGCTAAATATCATTCTTGTTATCCAACCACATCAAAGCACCGATAACAATGACAAAACCAACCCCATACTATTACAGACCTCCAAATAATGTCTTGCTTAATAAAAAAGATGTTGTAAAAGCTACACATTATTTCTATATTCTTCTATGTTGTTAGTAATGCCAAACACATTCATACCATGTCTTAAATGCTATATTAATTACTCGCATGTGTTAGGCACTTTATATGGATCGCAAAGCAATTTACGACTTCAAATTCAACGCTGCTCAATTCAGTTTCACAAATGAATTTTTAAATAACTCGTACAAATTAACAAGTTAAATAAAATAACACTAAAATTCACAACACTCCCATTAATTAAAACATTTATAAGCTATACAATCACTGAGACAGTTTAAGCACTTAGCAATTTTCAAGTAATTCATACATGTCTTTTCTATATCTCACATTTTCATCTAAATGTACAAAAACCATAACAAGTAAAAGCAAAATCACACAATTTAACAACAAAACTGTGACGAGCCAATGATCATGACGACATACTGTAGTAACCGTCTCTGCAGCTGCAGTCTGCAAGTCAGACCTCGCAAACTGCACACGCTGTCTAGCAGCCGAACGCTGTCTAGCAGCCGAATGCTGTCCAGCATCCGAAGTCTCCTCGGCCAATTCCTTACTCATTCTATACAATTCCTGCTCCACACGACCAAGTTCTTCTTGTCGACTGCAGAGTTTAGCATCCACTGTTTATTGCAAACAAACAATCAATCAAATAGTGACAATAAATTAAACAAAAAAATAAAACCATATAAAACAAAAATCACAATAACAGTATCAATTACTTGTAGACTCAAATTTTACTCAAATTTTCCTACAAAAAGCAATTAATAATTTTAAAAAGCTGAAGCATACGATAGCAATAAGAATGGCAAAATTGCAACTTTTGGGTAAAGTTACGGGCGAATGCCCCGATTTAGGGAACCCAGACCCAAACATTAAACAAGAATAGCATGTTCTGATTTATTGGCCCAGCATGGCCTCCAATGTTCTCTGAAGTGACCTCATTGCAATATTTCATACTCCAAACATGATGACCTCACAATCTTCCTTTCTTTGTGCAGACCTCTAATACATATATACACTACGTACAGACATACAGATTTATATAGCGCTGAAGCTGTAAAATAAAACTGACTATCAGGTAGAAAAATAATCAGTTAAATAAAGACAAGCTTCACACAGCTGACCGTCAGCTAAAGCATGAAGTTTCTGTTGCAGCTCGGCGGTGTCAGTCGGCTGTTGCTGCTGCTGTCTGCATCCATTGATAAAATCGAGCTGACCTTGAGATGCTGATGCACGCACGTCCGACACAGTACAACTGCTTGTAGAGCCGTTCAAAACAGCATACTCAACTTCTCTGTGCTTTGCAGGCACACGACGCTCCACTGCGTAATCGTTCTCGTGAAAACGACCTTTTCCGATGTAAGGACTTTCACCTGGCACAGAGCCGCTGTCGTCAGAAAGCTGCACAACATTGTGCACGCCATCTTCAACACTGTAAGTAAGTAACCAATACAACCAATTTCCTCACTACTACTTCCATATACACTATACCACGCTGCATAAATCACTTATCAGTCACATGTAACACCTAATGCTAATAAAACAAAATTTGCCAGCTTTGTGTGAAAGCATCTATAAAAAAAGATGAATAACAAATTATTAAACTTGTAAGCATGCTCATAATAAACACACCAATCCAACTAAGGTCCAGCAGTTTACTTCTCATCACTAGGAACCAAATTTTTCTGTGTAAAACTTTACTAACTCTCGCAATGTAAGCAGCAGAAGCTATGAGAATAGGGTCTTCTCCATTTTCACACCAGACGTCATAGGAGACGACCAACTCTGGCCTTAGTTTTTTTGTGTTTATTTTGTCTTATAATGTTTCTGTGCTGCTGCTGCTGAACGGCTGCTGTTGTTGTGTTTATCATCAGAACTACTAGCCAAGATGTTGGCTGAAAAGTGCATGCCCAAAATGACGTGTTTTGTGCCGACTAAAATGTAAAATATAGTTCTCCACTGGTTATGTTCTGCAACGGAACATCTGTGCTGCCACAGTATTTTCCTCGGCCTGACGTGTAGTATCGTTAATTTGTTTACGGCAGAAGTGGCATCAACAGACCACACTACTGTCGGACGTGTGGATGAGTTGCGGTCGAGACAGAGAGTCAAACTTGCGATCAATCTTGTAGAACGCCAGTTCCTGTTCCAGCGCGTAGTGCTTCTCACACGCCTTGGTCACCTCGGCCGTCTTCCTCCGTAACTTACACACACAAACACACACGCATCAGCAGCTTATTATCACTACAACACTTTGCACAAACAGAAAAAAATTTAATGTTACAACACAAGCAAATGTTACTGAACAGTATTACTATCAGTCAGTTTTGTTTAACGCTAAAACTGCAAGTTTTTTACAGACAGTGGGATTATCTGTTAGAGAGATGCATATCCAATGCCAACAGATTAACAGCATTCTTGACCAGACGAATGTCAACATTAAATGCATTCAATTTCAGTTCCAAACTACAGGACACCTGACTTGTAAGTTGTATCCATACTGAGAAGATAAACTTCATTTAAATTTAAAGCTGAATTTAAATTTTTTTTATTAAATAAACATGATGACAATGATGTGTGTAGGTAGGGATGTTTACGATAACCAATTACTAGCGCAAAAAGCACATAGCATATTAAACCAATTTATTGCTGAATGCATCTTGTCGGATACATGTAATTACATGTATATAGTTAATAGATCTGTTAATAAACAAAACCAATTTAACTCAAGACAACAGTAATCAAACATCCATACAATCTGCCATGTTTAAAAATCTTCTCTGTCAAACAGCAGTAAAAACATGACAGAACACTGATACTATACATTCATGTGACCCACATAATGTGCACATTAAGTATCAAAAAAAAAACTGTGCAAAAGTGCACTCTCCTAATACCATCAGTTGCTTATAAAGGTCATAGTAAAGTCGCGTTTTGAACAGCTAACAGGGCATGTCTGGTAAGTGTTTGGTATGTAAACATAGCAGTCATGTGACTGGTATACTGAAAGCTGATTGGCCTGGCATGAAAACATAAACAACTAACAGCCACGCCCTGTTAGGTCGTGGTAGCTCATGGAAAACGGGCCTTAGGAAGTAGTGTTGGAGTAACAGTTCATCACTTGATCCAATGAACCAATGCTGCTTACAGCATGTGTCTCGTTAACCCTTCATTTCTAAGTTACCTAAATACACAGTCAATCAATCAATTAATCAATCAATAGTCGTTTATTAGAGGCATGACAAAATGCCGGCCAACAAACCAATTCCGACTTGGTTTCCACTTCTTGGTTCAGTTGTTTCATTTGAGACTGCAGCTGTTTTATCGTCTCTTCAAGTGTCGCTTGTTTCTTCTGCTGCTCGTCGACTTCACCGACTGACCTGCGATGTGCATTGACCAACTCAACGCATTCAGCTTCCTTCTTCTCCAACAGCTCCATCACACACTCCAACTCACCTGTCAGACAAATCAACTCACCTGTCAGCCACATCAATACACCTGTCAGACAAATCAATCCACAAGCAATCAGTTCTTCACACAGTTAGTTATTTGCTTAGTCTTTGACCGAAACGTTTTTCAGTGTGGTAGTCCCTTAAACATCATACACATGTCGACAACCAACATCAAAATGTCACTAAATCTCCAGCCACCATCAACTGATACTAACGGAATATTTGATTTAGGAATCCGGATTTGGATTCATAGTAGGAATGCACCTATCGAGTATTTTTGTAAACGTTTACCGAATGTTTACACGAACGTGGCAGACAATAATAAAACATTGATGATCCTCACATCGTTCTCAGTTACTATAACATCATAGCTAGTAATGGCCGTAGCCGCATGTAATGTCAACTTTGTAAACATTAAATGATAGCTTATCATGTACACATTTACACACGTGCATCCCTAATACATTCACTGAATCGGAATCCAGATTCATCTAATCAAATATCCCGTAAGAAACCAAGGTTTAATAGATAGGAATTGACACAGAATGGACAGTTGTAGAGAAGTCTGTTTGTCTTTGTAATGATACAACAAAATTACATGAATGTCCATATCGTGTGCGGCAATGCATTTGAGTAGCAAGCAATCTAGAGCTCACAGGTTTAATGTCTGTTGACCATTCAACTGTTACGCAGCGACCTTAGGCCTTAGCAAGTAAGTAAGTAAGTAAAGTAGTATAGAATGGTAGTGGCCAAGAGCAGTGACACTCTACAGCTGGGAAGGTAACCTGCAGAAAGTGATGGCAGCCTACTGCTGAATTTTATTGATAATATCACTTGCCTCAGAAATAGAGATCAGCGCTGGCACCTATTATGAGCACACTTTATCTTTCATATGTGGTCATAGTCCTGAATATATGTATTTACATAAACCAACAGTTTTAATGCAGTCCAAACTTATATGCAATCAGTTTATAGCAGTAACAAATATCACACAAACATCTATTAGTAACTAGTAAAAAGCAGTCAACTAACGGACTATAACAAAATGCATCAGTGAGAAAATTAACGGAGCAACCTGCAGCAAAGCGCGAGTGTGCCATGTGTCGGTCGTCCAATGAGACTGTTTTGCCGTCAAGGATCTCAAGTGTTCGTAGGTGAAAGATGACACAAAGCCGACAATGGGGCAGCTGTGACACGGGGTTGTCTGACACACACAGTTCAACCAGGTTGTTCAGCGGCCGCAGCTTCCACAGCTCTTCCACCTATCACAACACCTTCTTCCGCTATACAAAACTGGATTCACTTCTTAACCCCTTTACTGTGGGATAATTTTTTTTTAATTTTTCCAAAATATATATATATATATATATAT
>Ga0209782_1001400_pt1 | contig 12508 bp, 8 predicted proteins | sample WorMetmaBAHAMAS1_FD_187390 | JGI IMG/M metagenome (GOLD analysis project Ga0209782, IMG submission 187390) | Marine gutless worms symbiont microbial communities from Max Planck institute for Marine Microbiology, Germany - Inanidrilus... | ecosystem: Host-associated > Annelida > Digestive system >... | reverse complement strand
ACATTGTAATGACATTGATCCGTCATTCTCTGCAGCAACAGTAGCTGCCGAGTTACTTGGCGCAAGTCCATCGCCACAGACCAACACTCGGAATCACATCCAGTATTCTCCTCGCCTGTATTCCGTTAACTCTTATCCGACGACTTCGAGCTTCTCCACACCACAGCCATCCACCGACCCACCCGTACTATACACTTACTCATATTCCAGTTCCTCAGTCTCACAATATAATGACACACGAGGTCACAGTTCGCCGGCGGTGGGGACGGGGCTGGCAGCTGCGGATGGTCGACATGCCGTTGACATGCTGTTTGCTCATCTCAGCGGCTTTTCCGGGCAGAGTCAGCCGGATGCAGCGTCCGTACCGCGGAATTTTCCAACATCTCCACCGCAGTTGCCGGCCCACGTTCCACTCGCTCCGATGCCATTCAATGTCAGTAATGATCATCATTCGTCAGCGGCCGATCTCAGTTCTACAGACCATGCCAGTCATGCCGTGTCGCCAGCTACTGGCATGCGCACTCAACACCGGTAACGTTTTCTTTGCTGTATTGAAACAGTTTATTTGTCACGTTATTTTGCTAAACTTGTTGAGGTACGTCCATTGCAGAGCCAGTATGAATGGAGTGATTACTGGCCTTTCCTCAGCAGCCAGTCAGTGGATGGAGAAATGATAAGATAGCCTACAGTGAATTAATCCTGTGGTTGGCGTGGCGGAAATGTATCTGCCGTCATCTTGGAGTTGTGTATTTTGTTAGGTTGATCTTTTGTTAACTTGCTACAAAGGGGGGGGGGAATGAGGAAAGACAGGAGATAAAAGGTGTGGAAATGAGCAGTTTGACGAAAAGACGACTGTGAGATATTGTTGACAAGTGGCTAGAATTGAATATGTAACATGACTGGGACTCGTTTATGAGATCAGCTGTAAAAAAACTTAAGTGCAAACTTTAGTGAAATGCACAACACTGATATGTCAATTTTAACTACTAGTACAGTTTACATTAATCGGGAACATGAAATTTGCACCCTGCCATGTGAACCCGTTTAAAAGATAGATAGATTTATGACTTCAGAGATTGTGAGCTTTAGTTTGCTGATTTCTCTGGCAAGTTTTACTAGCATTTTCTGCAGCCTTGTTGGAAGCTAAACTGTTGTTTCTGCCGGTTTAGTTTAATAATATGTAGGCCGTCACTAGCGGGATTGTTTATAATTGAGTGTGATGTGTATTTACTGTCAGAGTCATAGCCGATGAATGAGCCACTGATATGTTGGGTAGGATTCTTTGACACATTGGCCATATGCATGTTTGGTATCAACAGCAAAGCTCTTAATTTGTCTGATTTTTAATACTTTTTTGTTTTGGATGTTACCCGTGTGATTTTGCTTTTCCTGGCAGACTGTTATGGTGCCTTTTGCATAAACGATCGCATGAAATGGTTGCCTCCTGCTGAGTGTTGTATCGCAGTGCGTGAACACATTGTGCAGTGTATTCTCGGCGACCGTGCAGACGTGACAAAGACGATATGTGAAAGCTGTAAAGTCTTTTCTTAGAGGATGCATCAGTTGAGACTCACTGTAAAAATAACTTCAAGGGGCTGACAACCGAGGTTCATCTGAAAAGTGACCATCAGCATGTGAATAACATTGCGGAGGACAGTTCCTGTAAGCTGTCAAGGGTAGACTGGCCACCGGAATTTTTTATTGGTGCATTATTTAGCCAAAATATCCTCTCATTCCTCACTATGTTCACCATAAAAAGAGACAGAGGTTAAATATCCAGAGGGAATTCCCATTGATTGAAATTCACCCTAGGTAAGATATTGAACAGGATGCATCTGCCTCATCCGCGAGTGATTATCACTGTCAGCTGACCTTGTCATTATCAGTTACAGCATGCTGCACTATCAGTTATAGTTTAATGTTACACTATAACTGACACCGAACTGGTTAGCTTGGGTTTTGTTTCACTTCCTGCTTAATGTTGCGTTAGTATTGGTGATTTTTTTTTTCCTTCTGACCAGCGGTTAAACATGTACTGACAGGAACATACAAGCTGCAGTAATTTTTTAAAATATAAATACCATACTGTTACCACCGTTCCATCATTAAACTCTTGAATTAATTGAGTAGCCAGAACGTTAGACTTTGTGAAAGGTATCAACACTTCTTTCATAGATTTTGCTGAATGTGATGTTTAGTTATAGCCAACCACACCAATACTTAGTATATACTGGTGGAAAAGTGGAAAACCTAGTTTCTTTACCATGCCAAGTGCAGTCTGCATTGCTTACCACAGCATGTATATCGGCCTGAGATGGCTTACATCTCTGTTTAAATCATTTAAAGAGAGATTAGAGAGTTATTCTTCTGAAGTCTTAGCAACCAGCCAACGTGCCTAATATTGGACTAGTGTTGTACCATAAATCTCGAAATAGAAGTCCTTTTTGTTACTACGTCCACTTAACAGTGAGCTGATGGCAACACATTGCTTTGCTTAATGAACGGTGAAAAATGTTGAGAAATTACTCACTTGTGCTAAACATTTAATGCTATTTAATTTGTCAGTTTATTTCACACGGTGCATGATAGTATTTGCAATCTTACTCGTATTTGGTCGAATTGTCGTAACCTCCTGTTGGCTACATACTAGACCATACATTCAAGCAGATGCAACTTAGCGCGTGATCTCGGGGTTGTTTCTGACAGCCATTTAACCATGTCGGCGCACGTCCTCTCTGTATGTCGATCGGCATACTGCTTCCTCCGTCAGCTATGTCCAGTAGTCCGATCACTTGTCTTTCGGCTCATGCAGCCAAAACACTTTTATTTCTTCACGCCTGGACTACTGCAAGTCTCTTGTATATGGCATCACCAACAATTTACTGCGACGATTACAAGCCATACAGAACGATGCAGCACGCCTATCACCAGCACTCAAAGGCGCCAGCACATCATTCCAGTTTTGCGACAGCTGCACTGGTTGCCAATTCATCAGCGAGTAGAATCAAGGTGTATAAGGTGCTGAACAATCTGGCTCCACAATGTCTTATCGATGATTGCCAGCTTGTAGCCACCACCAGTCGTCGCCATCAACTTCGATCATCTGATAACTTAAATGTTCCATTATCAGCACAAACTCACGTCTCAGCAATCGCGCCTTCGCATCTGCCGGACCACGACTCTGTTACAGTCTGCCAGTACACCTTTGCCAACCTGCCTTAACATTGGACGAATTCATCAGGCAATAAAGTCGTACATTTTAGTTCGAGCTCCAGGCACCAGCGCCTGGTGACTCTGTTTTAGGCGCTGGGTATAAATTATCTTACTTACTTATTTGTATTTGACGCCCGGCTTTTATTTCAGGATCCATGATATACGTGTTCATTCTAACTGTGCAGTTATGCATGCCACTGTGTGTTGTCGACTTACGCATGCTCTTAATGGGCATAGACTTAATGTATTTTACTAGTGTCTTTGTGAGTAGTGTAACTTTTTGTCAGGTTTTTATTTAAGCTGGCCTTCTGTTCTTGTTACTGAATCATAGCATCACAACAGTAATATAAGGCATGTGTGTAATGGTCTCATGATTGAGCAGACTGTTGTTTATAATACTAATTTTCCGCTTTTGCTTTCTGCCGCTTGCTTGACTGAACACTGACATTGAGACAAGCTATAAGGTTGTTTTTATTCATTAACAAACGACTGTTCATTTTGCCTTCATGCAAATAAGTCAATAAGACTAAACATCTCAATGAAGCAGATTTTATCATTCGCCTGCTCTACAAACATTCCTATTAGTCACTGCATTTATTGTTTTTTTTAATACTCTTTCTCCATTTTATACACAGCATGTATGAGTGTATGTCGCAGCACTGTACTGCAACTTTAACTTTTATTTTAATTGTTACTACTGACTTTTACTAGCTCTAGGCTCTGTAATGTTTTATATGTTCGGTTGCGTATGACAACCCTCAATAAACGAACATGATGATGATGATGCTGTGACACTGTTGGTTAGGCCCACCTCAGGAAGAGCATGTGGCCTGTTAAAATTTAGTGATGAGATGCAGGTTATTTGTACGGACTGAGGTACATGTGGTTTGCATATGGTCTGGCTGATGCCGCTGCCACCCTCTTATCTCCGGAGCCGGCTTACCCAGCTAGATTGTCCTGCAAAAGGCAGTTAATCAACAGTGCATAAAATACAACTGCTCACAGAAAATTATTCATCGTAAAAGTGCAATATGTCCTACATTATGATGAAAGTGCCATAAAATTCCAACCACACTGATAATGCTGACACTGTGAAATTCCTACTGTGTGTTGTCAGTTCTTACCGACTTTTTATCCATCACATGAAGTCCAAGCTTTTACTATTATGACATACTGCTGGTTTTTATCTCAAATGGTTTCATCGGCATTATTTTACAGAAACTGCAAATGGTTGTTTAATGTGTTCACAGAAAACAACGGAATGTTGACACCTCATGTTTGTCATTGTCGTTGGCCACTCATTACTCATATGACGTGCATGTATATGCGTGTGTTGCAGAAACAACTGTGGTTCTGATGCTGTTTCGTCATTGCCTGCAACGCCAGTGTTCACGAGGCACAAACAGTCTCCTGTTCACGGGAAAATCGCAGTCAGCTCACAGTCGACATTTGTCTAAGCGTGTTTTATTATTTGTTTGTCTTAATGAGTCTTATAGTTGTTTGTGTGTGCTACTTCAGAGTACAAATATATGGTATTTATTGAACTGATTATCTCGAGATGCCTTTGACGGTGTATGTAAATTTACTGTGTGCAATGTACAGCAGACAACTGCTGGTTTACAATTACTGCTAGTAATCCGATCGGCTTGCAGTGTTAGCGACTGTCAGTGTATTACATAGACCAGACTAACTTCGTAAGAAGCGAGCTATGAAATGAGAAGGAAAAGCAGTCGGCATGGGAAGGCACAAGGCTGTGTGCACGTTGTTATAAATGACTGTGCATTTGGATACAGCTGATATTGTAATTGTCTCTGTTGCATTTTGTTAACAAGACTTAGTGTTGTGCTTTTTTATGGATAATGTGGCAATAAGGTTATGGTTTCCACGTCTCTGCTCAATCATTCCATATTTCATATTGTAATTGATCAGTTTACTTTACATAACCGGGATCAAAATCGTTGTGTGCGTGTCAGTAATCCACTTTATATGCTACCAAAGCATAGTTAATTGTTTGTAAAAGCATGGATGTTATTTTGTTGCTGTAAATTGCTAGTTATCAAGCCCTAGCTTCAAATTCACTGCTGATGTTAGTGAAAACTGCTTAGATTTAGCAGTGATCTTTGAATATGTTTGGATTTTTGGCAACATTTCAACAAATGTCAGGCCTTAGTAACAAGTTTGCAACATGCACAGAAATAATCATTTGTAACACGTGCAGTTTAAAGGTTATGTTGACCAGATTTCTAAGCAGCTTAGGTGGTGTATTTTCTGTGCAAGCAATCTCACATTACAGGGAACTTTTTTCTGTTCTCTTCACCAGTTGTAACTTGCCATTCTTTATCACAGATCACAAAACCAGGCATGTGGTATAAGATATCAACAGTGCCTTTCATTGGATTTGGTACCATAATTGGTCATTTTTTGACACGATAAGTGCATAATCCAGCTATGAAAGCAATCGCCGATGGCGTACAAGGGACGGGTTTTGATATCATTGGACTGACCTCACCTTGTACTATGTTTGCATGGCACTTCTGGTGGTTATTACATGTCCTATCATTCTTCTCATGCACTGTGCTGCGGAGGTCTGAAATGGTATGGCAGACGTTGAAGTCACATAGAGAGGTGATGGGGTGCGGTGGAATGTGGAGACAGGTTACTCTTTCCCTCCTCTTACGGGAGGAAAAACTCTTCAGCCGATGCATATGCATCGTGTGTTAACTGCAAAAATATATGACTTTTCTTAAAACTCATTAACATTTTATGATTCAAAAAACAATATGGCAATCAGCAAGTTTGCTGAACCACTTTCTTTTCATCAGTGATATCACTCAGTGGTATGTTGCTGTGCTGTCCGTGACAGTGATGTTGCCATTCCATCACTCCCTATGCTTAAAATTCAGGACTGCCCACACAGGCTAGGAATGAATCCACTGTCTGTTCTCTTGTATGGTTCTGTGCTGCCTGTTAACACTTTGAATATACATTGGGCATTCATTGTCATATGTTACAGTAAGGCTGTAGCGCAAAGGTTTTTAAGGCTTACATTAATTATTTTATCCTTAATCTATGAAAACACAATGCAGTATAATTTGCAAACCCAAGTCACTGAATGACATGAGAAAAGCTTAATAGAAATGCATACATCCTAACATTTAATAATCTGTGTTCTACTGCTGTTTATATTTTCGTACATTACAGGGTGTTCCAGAAAAAACTAAAGCACCAAAACTTTGCAACCATGAGTCATAGACTCACATATCACCCAGTTTTTACCACAATACAAAAAAGACAGTTGAAATACTGCATTTAAATATGGTTTGTACAGCAGCTGACAATTGGACTGCAGGTAAAATGTCAATACTGGCTACATTCTCAAGGCAAATTAAAGGCACATTACTGAATTAATTATGCATTGAGTAAGTCAATTCTGAAAAAAATATGACCAGTCATCTGTATCATTAATTAGTTCTCTAACTAATCATATATCAGCAACTGTTCAGATCTGATTTCTGGTGACCAATATTTATATTTTCTGACGAAACACTAGCTCGGAAAAGCACCCTTTCATCTCAACAGTCATTCAGTCAACTCTCTATTCTTTTTTTTCAGTTGGTATAGTTTTATACAGTATTTACCAGTTTAACAGTCACTGGTGCTGTGCTTACATGTAGGTGACATCATAGAGGACATGAAACCAAAGTGAACATTTTTTTTCTGGCATACACGGTACACTTTGCATTTTATTGTACTGCACTGTAACAAAGTTTGTGCATTAATTGTGCTTTACCGGTTTAACAATTATACTTGGTTCGTTATTTGCATTACCAGTTTTTAAAAGACACGGATATCTATATTATAATAATTGGACAGATAGTTTGGTTGTCTGTCTGTCTGTCACGAACGCGTGGGCTGGGCATGGCTGGCGGCCTAGCTGGCCAAGAGCCTAGCGCCCCGGGCCTAGCGGGCCATGTAGACCGGCCGGCCTCGGCGTCTGCATTGCGGCAAGGTGCAATCCATGTCTTCTGTGAGGCCACAATCGTGCAAAGCGCTATTGTGGCTCGTTTAACTTATATAGAATGTTTGCATAGCATAACTTATACCACAAAAGAAAAATTTTGGCATAAAATGCCTGGTAGTGTTAACTGTGTGACCGTTTACATTGTACACCAGGATTAGCACATTTTAGTAATTTTTATTGTATTTATATTGCAATTTTATACTGTAACATAAACAATATGGTGTACACGTGTATAGAAGTCAACAGAGTATATTAGTTTTCAAGTAATGTTTTTATCCATTTGTATTTGTTGTAGTTTGTGAATTAATCTAGTTTTTTCATGCTGTGTGTTAAGTAAGACTTATTGTTAATGACTTCATTGCTGTTCATGAGTGTGCATTGTTTTGTATTCTATTTGGGTGTTTGTAGTTTAATATTTTCAATTTGTGTGTATATTACAATTGTATGTGTCAAATAATATACATGTACCTTAGTTGAAAGCGTAGAAAGTTTGTAGTCACTGCCAGATTTAAAACAAAATTGTTTACTGTAGTTTTTTTGAAGCGAATTACATTCTGATTTTCATACACAATTTTTTTCAGTCTTTTCTGCGCAGCTTATATTCAGCTAGTTACATGCTGGATGGACTTGCTAAATGCTTGTACATCGATGCAATAACATACAGTGAAATGTAAACATGAAGCAACAAGTGGTCATAATGGAACAAACAAATGCACCAATCACGGTATCTTAACTGTCTATGTATCTGAGCTGTAGAAATATACAAAAATTGCACCATAATTGGTGCACACTGAACGAGTTACTGATGAACCTTTTATCAATGGCAGCATTTCTCATGCTGCAGAAAGACCAGCCTACACCAGATATAAAATGTACGGATTATATCACTACATTCAGTTTCATTAGCTAGGAGTTTGTTTACTGCTGTCTTTGCTGCTAACGTCCGAGTCGTGTTTGTCGGTCTCATCAAATTGCTGCTGCTGTTCTTGTTCTAACATTGCAAACTCGTCTTCCCTCTCATCATCCTTGTCCGTGCCATAAAGAGTCGGATATTTCGACATACACTGCTGCATCTGTAAGAACTCCTCGTAGCAGTCCTGTCCCTTCGGTTCAGTCTCACTGCGGTGAAAACATGAGAACGCCGACCGGAACTGATATCCACATGGTCCACTTGCCATGCCTCCGAGACACGGACAGTTCCAGTTGATCTCGCCATTTGGCATTATCAGTCCTGCAGTATTACAAACACACACAGATCATAAATGACAATTAGTGTTTAATGACAATTAATGTTTGTTTCGTTTATGGTCCTGTCTCTTTTTTTATCATTTTTGTCATGGTGTGCGATTACTGGATATTCCACAAAAAACTTCATAAACAGCAAAATGTGTTAAATTAGTACAACTCGTAGTGCATTAATATCGGTCAGTTATAAATTACAGTAAACACAGAATGATTAGTTAAATCATTTTGACGAAATTTTGGATGATGATGATGATACACATTCATCCTCCAAAGCTTACCAGCTATTCAAAAATTCAAATTTAAAATAATCCAAAATGGTGGACACATATTAGCTTTCCAGAGCTGAGCAGCTCATTGCATTAAAACACAGCTTCATAGAAATGCATACATCATACTTTTCACTGAGTCAAGTTGAAAGACCTAGACACAAAGCACCAGCTGAAAGTTTACATTTTAGCCACAATCTGTGTGTGGATACTGATTGTGATAGTATACAACATGTTATAACCAGCTCAACTATTAATAACTGCTCTCTGTTGAATGCTGAACATGCAAGTGAAGTATGCTAGTTAGAGTTAGAATGAACCACAAAAAACTGGACTGGACCGATTCAGTAATGTTATGTTGCCTGAACAGGCCGAGTCAGTACCTGGTCCAGTAGTGAAGTATGGGGATGAAACATGCTGCGTTTTCTGCAACAGGTGGTGGTAATAGAGTTGGTAATGCCATGCTGCAGCAGTGTCACTGACAACAATGGCACCAGTGTCTATAGGTGCGGATAAAATTTAATACATAGAGCCACCAACCACATTGAAAACAAAGGACTAGCATCGAAGGAGACACCGCCAACACTAATTACCAATATTGCTGGACCAGTGCCATTTTACAGACCAGACCGGCACCAAGTCGATCCACAGTGGACTGGATGTGGTCCAGATTCCAGAATACATAGCAAGATCTGTTCTAACTCTAATGCTAGTAATATCATGTGACAGCTGAGATAGTCAAACATTGAGTAAGTTGTACAAATGACCTGGTTCAGAGTCGTCATCAGGAAGTGTGACAGTGGAAGGAGCCTTATGATCCTCTGGCGTAACAAAAATAATGATGTCTTTACCTGTCACAAAACATACACAACGACATAAAGACACTATACTTTTGCATGTATCATTGCCAAAATTCTTGCAATACCAGACACATTACAGTAGTAAATTTGCAACATTCTGGAACCGCACTATTGAACATCACATTACACATTAAATTCACAGCTGTGCTATTTCTGAAATAGCCATGTTCAAAAAATTCTCATGTACAAGGACTGAATGTAGCAAATGCCCGTGTAAGACTCCGCCATTGAAAAAGTCATGGGAAAATACTTGTCTAGTCTTGTCTTAATTCATACTAAATGTCTTAATAACTGATTATGCAACTGGTGTGACAAAAAACATCATGGCAAAATGCCACAAATGACCAATCAGCTGCGAACGGTGTTAATAAGTCAGTCAAAAGTTACTGGTCTGCAGCAGTTTGATAGCATGGTCACGGGCAGGTTGTGTCGTGCGGTCTCACTAAAAGCCGACCGCACGACCGCACAGTCCGATGACCACGACTGCACGCAGTCGTACGACCGCACAACCGCAAACAATCGACTGGCGTGCAGTCGTCAGGACCTCGCACACGCACCCAGGTACTCCATGCCAGGGACGTCTTGTATTAGTTAGTACGAGACGTCCATGCCCATGCTTACTAGATCGAGGCATGACAGCAGTCCTCGTCAGCTGTCAGTAATTTGGCCTAGGTTAACGTTAATTAGCACAAGACATGCAGCCAGACAGTATAAAACGACATCCCTAAGTCGTTGTCGTGTCAGTTTGTGGTTTTGCTACTGAGTGAACACTTACTTACTTTTGATGTTCTTTCCACTATCATTTATTTTCAAATTACTTGCTATATTGCATTTTTAGTTTTTGCTGTTCTGAAATTGCATGGGATGTTAAATCTGTCTTCTTGTGGCAATGCATATAGGCCTACAGACAGCGTGCGGTCGGTCTGTGCGGTCTTAACGGCTGACTGTTATCGACAGATAATTAGCGCGCGGCGGTCGTAATTAGCGTGGTCCGACCGCACGACCGCACAGTGGTCGGACTGTGCGGTCGTGTGCGGTCGGCTTTTAGTGAGACCCATTGTAAGTGCTCACTTGTGACAAGCTGAATGTGACGAGACACGAATGTGATGAGTTGACTGGTGAAGAGTTAACCGTGTGACGAGATAACCGTGTGAAAACTTTGTGTGACGAGTTGACTGGTAGCCAGATTTTAGGGTTAGGGTCAGCATGGTTAGGGTAAAGTTGAAGGGTTAGGGTTAGTCTTAGGGTTAGAATTAGGGATCGGGTTAACGTACTGATGTTCAAATCTAGACTAGCCCCCATGCATTTTAACGTGTCTGAGATGATTATAACAGTTCAACCGGCTAGGCATGAAGACAACAGGTCAACCTTGTTTATAATGTAAGCACGAGTGTTCCTTAATTTGCAGCAGTTAGTACATCTGAAGCTAAAATTTGAAGGTAATTTATCTCGACATACTAATTTCGCATAACGCGAATAGCCACTAAAAAGTTTTATTGACCGACCAAAACATAACAAAGTCGCCATAACATGTACTTCCGGTATTAAAAACTAACTAGGGATGCACGCATGTATGAAACAGCGACTACTCGTTACTCTAAAGTTAAACGAAAGTCACGAATCAGATGGCCACGCGGCAGGGGCGAAATTCGGTGATCAAAGAATAAACTAGAGCTGTCAATAGCACACAATAGTAATATATACATCTCGCGCTTATGCTACGATGTCATGCAGTGTCCGTCTGTCTGTCCGTGTGTCCGCCTGTCTGTGACGGAAGTGCAATTGGCGCATCATAGCTAATTTAGGTTTCAAATTCCGATCCAAATTTACCACGCATTGTGGTTACGGGACACCGGGGAGGGGTAATCTAAACAACAACATCTCGCGCTATGCTAGCCACTGCTAGGCCCTCTTTTTCATACTTATCATCACAATACTTAAGCCACCAATGTGAAAGTAAAACTAGCACTAATGAAACTAAGTAAGTAAGTATGTAGACTTTTATTGATAAGTATGACAATCGATCACTTTTACACAGTTAGGCAATATAACACAAAAATAGGCCTACACGAGACATAAAACACGAAATGTAAAACACAAAGCGTAGTGATTGTTAGAGAATTACACATAATTAAATAAACAACGATTAATATAAGAGTTTTAAAACTGCGAATATTGAACGGTGGGAAGCAGATATGGATGTTTCCTCTTACGAAGCTGGTAAGAACTGTAGGTGGAGGTTTTGGGAGGGAGAAGGTGGTGCAGACAGTGACCTGGCTTAATAAAAACTGAAACTAGTTCTCTGTTTTTCACTGTCCCGTCCACCAAATTGATGACGAGCAGCGATTAGCATGCAGTGCACACATAATAGCGTATTAAGCGGGCTATTCTCCAAGGTCGAGTTCCGGGCGTCGTTCTGTCGGTCCGTCCGTCTGTCGGACGGCGTCGGTCTGTCCGTTGGTAACATATTATGGAAAATAGCTAAGTCGATTGGTCGAAATGCAGTGGGCGCAAAGAACGATGTATTGGGAGATCCCCAAACTAAAAATATATTTTGAGAGAAAATATATACAGTGCATCATCGTAGGAAGAAAAGCGCGGTTGTGCAAAATGGCTGAACCGATTTAACTGCCGTCTGCAGTGGGATGGTGAGTGGGGTGGATAAAGGTATCGTGTACATCGGAGTGCACATAACCGTAAAAAAACGGTAAAAACACACACCAAAAACAAAATACGCCAACATTACACATGCGTGCGTGCATATATGTTTGTGTGTGTGTGTGTGTGTGTGTGTGTGTGTGTGTGTTTGTGCTCCAGTGATGACGCCGAACAATCTCAACAGTTACCGCGTATGACGTCGGATAAAAATGACGTAGCGCTTTAACGTGCACGTAGTACAGCAG
>Ga0209782_1001399_pt1 | contig 12508 bp, 8 predicted proteins | sample WorMetmaBAHAMAS1_FD_187390 | JGI IMG/M metagenome (GOLD analysis project Ga0209782, IMG submission 187390) | Marine gutless worms symbiont microbial communities from Max Planck institute for Marine Microbiology, Germany - Inanidrilus... | ecosystem: Host-associated > Annelida > Digestive system >... | reverse complement strand
CGGGACGACGCCGGTGGCATCACGACGACGTCGGCGACGCTGGGGCTCCGCCGCCGCCGCCGCCGCCGCAGGAAGGTGCGTTGTTCCACTGCGGCTGGTCGGACTGCCCGCGACGCTGGCGACCGTTCAACGCCCGATACAAGCTGCTCATTCACACGCGCATACACACCGGCGACAAACCTCACACGTGCACGGTACGACTCGCTCAGTACTTTGCATCTTCCAACACCAGCACTGAGAAAAAAAGCTAAGGCTACATTCACGCCGGATGCGGTGCACTGCGGCGCCGCACGGCACCGCACGTCACCGTAATGCAACACAACGCATACGGCAATGCATCCAGTGTGAATGCGAAACATGGGACAGACAGACAGACAGACGGACGGACACCACACTAATGCATGAAGCTCATCGCTAGATGCGGCCTAGATCGTAACAAGACACAAACACTGTATAAGCTATTATCGTGTTAATCAATCAATCAATCAAAAACTTTTATAGAATAGGTCAAAGTAAAATAAATCACTTCACGAACCACTGCCTGTAAGGTCTATCGGTCCAGTACAATGTCAGGGATGGAAGGAGAGAACAGATAGGCTTTCAGTCGCTGGCGTAAGGTAGACAGAGTAGGTGCTGGACAGTGGCGATCGCGTTGCGCATGTAGAAACGTTTTGAGTTCTGAACAAGCTGCTACGCTAAGACAGCTACAGCGCGCATCGTCGCCGAGCGCGAAGCTACGGATCTTTTAATCGTATTTGCCAGGTAGCGCTGCTCGCGAGTCTTTAATTCCCCATCCCCAAACGGCATCTCGATCGGTTCAGCCGTTATGCAGGGTTTACGGTCGTGACCAACACACGAACAGACCACGCTGCGTCATGTCATGTGCGTAGTGCGTAGGAAGAGCGCGCGCATCTAGTGCTGGCGATGCGCGCTAAAAACTATGTGCGGTAAATTGCAGTTCTACGGTTGCGACAAGTCGTTTTCGCGTCTGGAGAACTTGAAGATCCACACGCGGTCGCACACCGGTGAACGCCCGTACTCGTGCCCGCATCCGACCTGCGACAAGTTGTTCAGCAACTCGTCCGACCGAGCCAAGCACCAGCGAACGCACCGCGAAACGGTAGGCTACATATACGAAACTTATCCGCTCTTATTATATACTTTTCATATGCTCGATGAACTTGCCGATGAAGATGTCTCAGAATAAAGAGAAAAAAACTGGAAAATGTGCATTCGTCTCGATATACAGACCCACGCATCTCACCGACAGACAATAGAAATAGCCAATACATAATAATCTTGAAAAGGGTTAATGTAGGGTTACACTTTTCTCTTACCTTGACGACCTTGTACTTTGACCTTTTAACCTCAGAGTCAATGTATGCCGAGGGCCTGCCATATCTCTACCGACTATGGTGCTGATAGCTCAAGCGGTTTCCGTTTTAGGGCGCGGACACACAGACACACATACTTATATTAACTTATATTAACACACTCGGACAACTTACTGACGCAACTAATCACCTTATCCACGCCACGGCTACCGCCTACGCAGATAACACGAAAATACCCAGAGAGTTCAAACTTACACCGTCCATAACCGTAAGCTTAACGATGTTGGATTAAGACCCGGATCGAGATCACGCATGAATTTGATTGTTTATTTTACTGAGACATATGCCTCACCTTTTTCAAGATTTCATGAGTATCTATCCACAATTTCTCGGCTAATCCTGCCGACACACAAATGGACAGAATTAGAATGCCCTTGTTCGAGGTCGCACCGACCGTTTTAGCGCAGCGAACTCTACAAACAGTAAATTGTGTAAATGTTGTGAGTAGAACTGTGCGCGACGAGTCGACTACAATAAATTAGTTAACTAACGCCGAAAATGAAGCAATCGTAGATGCGGATTCCGCCCCCCTCCGCCGGCCTGATGAGTCTCTTTTAGCTTACGCTCTGATTTCCGTACTTACGCTGTGGCATCGGTGGCAGGTCGGAAGAACCGCTAACATAAACATAATGACAAGTTATTATCTCAAGAACGGATGGACATATTAACTCTAAGTTAAGCCGTAATTATTGATCGTCGTTAGGTAAAATCACACAGGCCTAATACATTGCCTAGATCAGTAAAGGTCAAATAGACCGGAAATAGAATTATGGCGGACTTCCAGTTTATTATTTTAAGGAATGTATTGAAAACGTTCGCGAATTGCCAAAATATAGCTCTTTATAAGGAAACTGAGTCAAGGAATCGAATGTTGGTGACAGTGAAAATTTAACCAAAAATTAACAAAAATGACGCTGCCAACATTTTAATTAATTTACGTGCAATTGACATTCCTAAGAAAGAAGGTAGTAGAATATTTCAGAGCAGAAAATCATTTAATCGTATTGGCCAAGTGGTATAACAGCACATAAACGGGCGACCTCACGATAGAATGCGTACCAACATCTCTGGTCTAGAAAGAAATAGCAGTACAGTATTTAGTTAGACTACAGTTCTGGATAGATAACAGACGCTTACATCTTAATGTTAGAGATATACATTATATGACAGAAAGTGAGTAGCATCGTGACGTGATGTGTGTCTGTGTTACCAGCGTCCGTATCCATGTGGTACACCAGGATGCGACAAGCGATACACGGATCCAAGCTCGCTACGTAAACATCAGAAGTGCCACGTCGATTCGCTGATGATGGACTTGTGTGATGTACGCCGTTTAGCCTACATTTATTTACATTTCACGTTGCACCAATACAAAGAGTGTTACCAAATGATGCATCGGTGTAACGGCCGCTATCGGCCTATTGGCCCCTTACTATCCGACAACTAACCATAACCGTAACAACAACCCTAACCATGGCCTTAATTAACACTTCTTGCACAGAAACTACGCTGTTAGCAAATGACGTCAACTGTTAAGGAAATAACTCTTTCCTCTATTTTTAACGCCGGTAGGCCGATAGTGGACGTTAAACCGATCCATCAATTAGTTAACCATAATGCCCAATGATTCAGCATATAGCCTGGCATGCGGTCGAATTGACTTGACAGAATACAAGACGCTATAGAAAATTTAATTTTCAGAACTTTATAGCAACATATATTTTGGTTGTTTTGTACGTTATCTTTGTTACCAGTCTTCTAAACCGCTTATATCACGAAATTTAATCACATAAGTATAGGCTTACTGTGATGACTTTTGTAAACGTAATTTTCGATCTCGTTTGAAACGTAAAATTTGTCTGATGATTCCAAAGAATACTTCATCCTGACGCGTGCAAAAAGTGCACCGACGATAGCCTAGGCCTACAGCATGGAGATATTTTTGTCAGTTGTCAAGTGAAACGATGCCTATCCTCACTGTAAAATTACAGTGGCTGTATAATTTTCGTTTTGTGCAGAATAAGTTTTCTTATGATGGCCAGTACGCAGAAAAGCTGTCGGAACAAGAAATCTATCTACTAATGGAAAGTCCTCTCAGACACGGATGTTGCTGCTTCGTATGCGGTCAGTGATAAGCTAATTCACGGCACATTGTGATTATTATCATTTGAACAACACTTACATGTGCACCTAAAAGACGGCTTACCTCAGTTTTTTTACATAAACTAAATGTTCTACAGTCTCTGTGTTGCTGCATTAATAATGTGTTTTTTTTCTTACAGACGGCATTTCAGACGGTGCTTGCGGCGCGAAATCGATTTTGGCATCATGCGAGAATTTCCAGCAAAGTATTGAGTCTGAACACCGACGCATCTTGAACGCCAAAAAGAATCACCATAATAACAGGTACATGTACATGTATTATGATTACGCTGATGAATTACTAAACAAACTATAAACTATCTCTCCATAACGTACGCAAATATCTATCAAACTGCTGGCCGATATGAAATACCGCGCCAGAAATTTCATCTGAAGTTTTTTATCCATCTCACTTGTGCGAGAGTACGGAGGTGTGCGAATCACCCAGTTTTGGAATAGGATAAAGTATACCCTACCTCATTCTTAAAAATCGATAACTAGTGCAAAAGAAAGGCAGTGGTGCATCGTATACAGCACCCGGACTCATCTAGTCTTGGCACCTTCGTCGTATACGACACGACTCAACCAACACCACACAGCAGGGTTGTTATCGTGCACGGTGCACGACATTGCAGTGAGGCTGTTGCGCTAGTGTAACGCCGCCATAGTTCCCACTATACGAAAACATAACATCATATAAGCAAAACCGAAAGTACAGAACATATTACCAGGCCGCCATGAGGAGGACTCAGCCACGACAACTGGCAACATGCACAAAAAATTCGGTGAATTTCGGACATGTGTTTCCTGAGATATGCGTGCCGACAGACAGACAGACAAACATGCTCATCACAATACTCCACACCCACATCAGTACAGGTAACTAGCAGAAAACAACTCAACTAATAAACTACTTGCATTTTTTTCCATGTAATTGTTGATTTGTGGTGTTTTTTCCCTGCTACAGTGGCACCGTAGCCACGCTCCCAAACACGACAACGAGAAACAGTGCGTGTGTGTACTGTACGTCTGTTCAGAGTGTTGTCAAGCCAGCTGGATGCGGCAAAGCAGCGTGCGGCGACGAAGATGGACAGTTTCACACTCGGCTGGGACGCTGGACAGCTGCCGTTATCGTCGTCACCTTCGGTCGACGATCGCGGCCACAGAATTGTCACAAACACAGAGAAAGGCTTACGTTACGACGTCTCCGATCACGGCCACGTCCATCATTTGTCGTCGACTGTCGAGTCGACGTTGGCCAGTCTTCCGTACGACAATCTTCACTTTCCGTCGTGTGTCGGCGGCGCTTCCGACAACAGTTAGGAGTCCAGCTGGTATACGCACGTCGTCTAAACTGTGAGGAAAAATACGGGCACGTACTTTGAGAAATACAACTGACACGCAACCTCAAACTGTTCTGTCTGAGCGAATCTACTCCTAAGCCTGCTCGTTTATTTGAACTATTTAGTTACCGGCTCGAAGCTATGCTATCGCTGTACATGCCGTGGCCGCGTTTGTCTGTTGTGAGAAGCCGGTATTGTATTGCTCTATGGATATTTATCGTCTTTGCATATCGCTCGGCTTATGCTACATTGTGCTGAAAGAAAAATCATGCGTCTACAACAAAACTAAGACTACTTCCGTCTAGAACTTGGTCGCTGGACTTAGCGAAAGATTTCGTCACGGCACGTCGACCGTCTCCAGCGTGGTCATGTAGGCTAACAGCAAATTCTCACCACCCGACGACGACGTGACTCAATTCGACCGTCCAGTTGCGTCGTGTCGGGCGGTGTAAATTTGCTGTTAGTTCGACCGTCGCCAGTTTATTGCACTGAGCGTCCGCCTTTGTGTACAACAGGATGAGCGTGGCACCGCGCGTGGTTCGAGACTTGCTACTTCAGGAGCTAGCATACTGCGTATATAGAGCACACGCCGCGACGCGCTCGCTTTGTATCGCAATCGACTGCGAGGTCATTCTTCGTCGAAGCGTTTCTATCCGACGTGCAGGTGGGGACGCAGCTGTGATTACTGTCGACACTGAGCGGAAGTCGCGTGGTCCTCGCACGACGTCGCAGATTATCGCACGGCCAGCACGGATCAGCCGTCAGCTCGTCGTCATCCACCAACTCTGACTGCTGCTGCTGCTGATGATGATGATGATGATGACGATGACGCTGGTCGTAGTCGTAGTAGTCCGTCGCATCTCGCAGGCTGTAGCCGAGCGTCCAGCATGGGCAGCAGAAGATCCACCCGGCGAAACACAGTACTGCCCAACACACGAGCTACACTGTGAAAAATATCCGTATATCCACGGATGTTTTGCGGCGTGTTCCGTATAGGAATAACGAACCGCGCGGGCCCACATTGCAACGTGGGCCCCGCGCTTAGTTATTCCGTCGATTTACGCATACAGACGTACTGTACACGGAACCGGTTCCGTTAAAATATGTAGAACTCGCCACAAAATATCCGTGGATATACGGATATTTTTACGGTGTAGCAGACTAGCAGTGTAGATCGTTGATGCATAAAACTGTTGTAGATAACGAAATACAGTGAACATGATAGCAATAGCCTGCATCGCCGCCGAGTACAGGTCGCTCAATCGTATTCGCCAGATGGCGCCCATGTGCAAACCCGTTCGTTGGTCTCGCATGAGTTCACTCACAACGCAAATGATCAGTTCAGCCGTTTTGCTGGGCTCACGGTCGTGACCAACAGACATACAGACACACAGACCACGCTAGGTATCACGCTGCTGTAGCAATAGCCCGCATCTATACTGTGCATATGATCCGCTCTACAGGTCTAAAGCTTAAATTCCACGGGACCATTTTCAGCGCGAGGATCCTCGCGAGGAAATTGCGCGTATCGGACGTAAGTATGTATAGACGTGTCGGGCGAGTCGGAGTCGGTGTCCGTGTCGGCGTCGTGGAATGCCAGCTTTAGCTTACGCAGTATTTGTCGTTCAACAGGCACCAACACTACAGGAAAGCTCTCATTCGAGGTCGCACTGACCGCGTCAGCGTTAATGAATTCAACAAGCAACCATTATATTGTGTCCGTTTGTGTGCACGTTTGGTACTGCCCTCTGGCCATTCAGAATAGCTAATATGCATCTCGTAATGTGCATCCATAAGCGAAATTAGACAGCCTCCCTCTGCTTTCTGCTACCTTGAACTTTGACCTGTGACCTCGACCTTTGAATTTGACCTAGATACAATCAAGTTAACCGGCATGTCAAAGATGTAGGCTAAAGGTCATTTTGGACACACAGACAGTCACACACACACATCACTCAGCTAACCTATCGCACTTCCCGGAACGTTAGTCATTCAAAGTAGTCGATAACAACTCTGTGTAGGCCATCGTACCTCAGGCCGAAACGTCGTGCTGGTTCGTCGGCGATAGCTGTAAACTTGCTATTTAACAGCTAGCATTTGGTAGCGTCCGTCCGTCCGTCCGTCTGTCTGTTCATTTGCTTCCACGAAGGCTTAGAAACAGGTACATTTTGGCGCCATCTGGCAAATACGGTTAAACGATAAAAAACGGTAGGAAACGTCTACACTCCTCGCAGATCTACCCATGAGGGGTGCTGATCTACGATACTTGGCCGAAACGTATCCGCTGGCCACGTCGGTGCTGCCTCCTGGCGAGTCAGTTTGAATATACGCGCCGTATATTAACGTTAGAACAAAAGGACGGGACAGACAGGCAGACTGTTAAGAGCGCAAGACTGCGATGCAGGCGATACGTGAAACGGAGTTGGTTGGCTGTGGACGCTAGACTGACCGCGGCAGCAGCGATGTTTCAGCGACCTGATGAGTTTGATTCGTCCAACTGACGACGCTGTCGTCTGACATGCCTTGTCCTCGTAACGTCCAGCTCGCACCTGCTCCGACGGCTGCTGGTCTCGTTCCACCACAACTATCGACTCCACTCGCTCCTCTCTGCCACTGCATATATAATATAGTCACGTGATCACATCAACGATGCAGAACTGTAGCCTACTGTACAACAGTCATCCGCATGCAGCTTACTGATACGATACGATATGTAATATTTATAGTGATAATCGTTATTGATAATCTTTATTCACCAAATATATCACGAATGGTAGCAAACAACAGAAATACATACAATATGCAATAATTAAAACAGAAAATAATCTATCTAAACTTAACTACAGCACAACTTAAATACGTATGAAACATGGATAATTAATGACCATTGTTATTTAATGCTGTCTTTGAACATTTTAAAGCGTTTTTCTATAAGAGTGCTCGGAAGCTCGAAATGGAATTGTGACTGGCATATTTTTACAGTGTCAATGTCACTGGTTCTAAATAGCTTCATAAAAATTTATTTACTACAAACTCGAAAGATTCTAAGTGTGCTCGAAAGCTGACATGGACAGTTTAATCTACCGCACTGTACCATTATACTGAAAAATAATGGCAAAAACTAAAAACCAGAACGAAAAAAAATCTCAGAAGTACAGGAAGCAGTCAGAAAACCGCGATTCAGTCCAGAGGAAAAAGAAAAGAGGAAATGATTTGCACGCAAATTCACGCAACCATGCATTATTCGTATGCACGAACTTTAGTATCGACATGCAGACCGACACCAGCAACCTTTGACCTTTTCATCTCCGGATCAATGCATGCATAGGATCTGTAATGGACTCTATCTTTACCGACTTCGGTGTTGATAGCTCAAGTCGTTTTTTCCGTGCGGGTAGACAGACCCACCAACCCCACCCACACACAGTCGCAACCGTTTCTCCCTACACACGCCTCTGCTACCGCCGCCGGCGTGGGTAATAAATAAGCAGGGTGGCCGAATAAAAGCGTTCACTTTCACCACAATGACCACATCGATACAACTGCTAAAACAATTTTCAGAAAATGTGCATATAGGCGTAGTTATGCATTGTGATTAAACGTTCTTTGTAAATTGTCAGCATGCGATAAATTATTCATCTTGCTCTGAATTACTCTAGTGTATTTATGGACAATTACTACGTTAGCCGTGTCCATAGCGGTAAGTGTAAAGCTGGTGAATGTCTGTACGTCTGTCTGTCTGTCTGTCCCGCATGTCGTCATCCATAAAAATAGCACGCGACTGAAGCAAAGCTACCATTGGTTGGTGGTTCTCGCCGTTTTGGTCGTCCGACGCTGCCAGCGTACGTTTTGTCCCTTATGTCTGAGGTGTATTTTTAATGGAAAAAATAAAACAACACTCAAAAATTGTATTAATTGGAAAGACGTGACTCTATGGCCTCTGTCTGATATTCAAAATATGCCAATGCATCGTAACTATGTTCACAACTTTTTTTATATGCATCTTGTCTTCCATAGGTCTACAAAGTTTTATTTTAAGTACCAGGCAACATTTCTGAACATGTTACAATCGTTATCGATCATCGAAGTGGTATTTGAAAGCACGTAACTGTCAAATTTCGACTGGAAACATAACTCTCGTGGCTGGGGCCGTAATGACTATCAAAGAAATGCATAAAATTTCATTCTAAATTTCTAAGAAATAACGGGAAAAATAGCTAGTCACAATGGGATCCTGGTTGTGTATATGCAGTGCATAACTAAATTCGTATCGACAGCGTTCACTAGTTTTATTCGTAATCAATAATTCCGGGTTACGTGAACTTTCAGCGATAAATCCAGTTTGTTAGACTGACTTGTGCCGTGACGACAGATTGCTGAGTAAGTTCTTCTCAAGCAGTTCCTTGCCAGACGGGACATCAATGTTCAGCCTTACCACGTCGACCGCATCTACAATACGTGCACTGGATTCAGACAGTTGTCAAGCGAAGAAAAGACCAACGCACAACGGGGAGGTAGATATAGAGGTGTGTTCTTTAACTAAGCATATATATCGTTTTAACCCGCATCGCCGGCACAAGTGCTAGATGCGGATTATTGATACAGCTGGTTAGTTTGTTCGTTGGTTGCGTAGCACAGTGGTAGAACGTCGGTCTTTGGCCGGCGAACTTCCCGTGTTCTGCGCTCGACCTGCACCGAATGGGTGACCACTATTGTGGGTAAACCGTCTGCTGCAGATCAGCCAAGCTAACTCAGCCTTTCATACTTTCAAGGTCAATAAATCGAGTACCACCAGCTTTAATCGGCTGCGGTAAAGGCAGGAATGTCACCTCTGCCGGGTGGCAGGTAAACTGTGATCCCATATAGCACCTGAGTTCCCGTAGCCGCGTGGCGTTTGCGAACGCTTTTTAGCGCGAGATGTAATATATACATTTCGCGCTTATGCTACGATGTCATGTCCGTCTGTCTGTCTGTCTGTGACGGAAGTGCATTGGCGCATTATAGCTAAGCCCGCTCGGCAAATTTGCCGGAAGGGCTATTTAAGTTTCAAATTCCGATCCAAATTTACCGCGCATTGTGGTCGCGGGGAGGGGAGGAGTAATGTAAACAACAACATCTCGCGCTATGCTAGCCACTGCTAGGCCCTCTTGTACTTTACTTTACTGTCGCACGCTAAGGCACGTATCTAGGCCGTACTTGAGTGTTTCACGTGTCTTACCTGGTATCGTTTCACACATTATAGCGAAACAGCTTATTCGTCGAAAATCGTGACTTTTTCATACCTTACCTGCACCGCGTCTAAGATGACCCCGTGATTCTGAGTTTGGCGTAAGGAAAAAATAACAAAAGGGCCTAGCAGTGGCTAGCATAACGCGAGATGATCCCTCCCTCTTCCCGGCATGCACCGCGACTACAAGCGCGGTAAATGTGGATCGGAATTTGAAACCTAAATTAGCTATAATGCACCAATGCACTTCCGTCACAGACAGACAAACGGACAGACAGACGGACACTGACATCGTAGCATAAGGGCGAGTTGTATATATTACATCTCGCGCTAAACATGGCTAATCGACGAAAATCTTTCACGATACTTTTTGCCATTTCCACACAGCTGAGGAGTGCCACGGACGGACTGACGAAGACAGTACTAAATACAACATCTAAAAACAGTCGTGTTCGTAATTTCGTATCATCATGTGTGTAATTCTCCTTGCAAAATTAAGTGCGTGGCGCGGGAAATTGTTATATAGCCGCCCAAATTTATATCGGAATTCTGAATCGGCAGAACAAGAAGGGCGCCATACAGCCTCTTAACTCGCTTGAAAATTCGCCTCGAAGAACTGATACGACACATACAACCAACACCTGCAGACGTAGACGGGTGTCGGTCGCTGACTGTGACGCCGGCAGACATGTTGCTGCGACTGTTGAGATCATTGCGACAGCGAAGATGTTGCGATGTTGCTGACGACGGTGAGGACTCGACAACGTCGTCTCCGCAGGTGCCTTTAGGCGTCCAACATCGATTCATCACTAACAACTGTTCCACAAACACGTCATAAAGTCGCAAGTTCGTCATCCAGTCAAGATTTTCAGAGCAGATAGTTTACTACTTGACCGATGTACATCGCTCCGTGCGTAAAACAAAAACTTTTTTTTCTGTTCAGGCTGTTTATTCAATAAGTGAAATAATCACGCTATTGTAATGCATACCTTTTAAACGTCAAAACGACGAGCTTTAAATCTCACGTTGGCTGATTTGTGTCGACATTGACAAACGATTAAATACTAAACGTGATTAATTCAGAAAACAGCGCACGAAAACTGTCGCAGTTATAAGTTATTTACGTGTTGAAAGACGAACACTAATATCGCAAAACCGCCGACAAAATGTATGAATCGCATAGACAACGCGGCGTTGCATTACTTCACAGTGTCTCTGGTTAGAGAACACTCACTTACTGGTAGGAACACTAAGGCATAGCTATGACCTGATCAAACACAAGAAAGCTCGAAGCACGCCCTTCGTGTATACAGCATCCACCGGCAACAGCCACGGAGAGCGATAATGTATGCAACCGTATATGTAGTAAAATTTTTATCGCAGTTTCGTCCGAACGCTCACACCGGGAGCCTGAGGGTAGTGGTGGGTACATTGGCACCAGAAATCAGTCAGACCCTGCCTAACTGTAAGCCTACATGCCTAAGTAGGTAGGCTGCACCGGCTGCTGCTGCTGCTGCTGGTGATGCCGTTGGTCCGCTTGGTCGCGCTAATGGTGACATTCAGCAGTCAGCCGGTGATGCCAGAATCAGCTTCGTAAACCGACGACAGCGGGCTGCTGTTATTACAGAACGATGCGTGGGTAGAACCGGCCAGCCGGCGACCGGCCACGCCGGAGGGAGGGAGCCGTGTGTGACTCAGTCCCTTCCGCTGACGTAACTTACAGCTGTGCACTCACTCGGTCCCTGTCTGTCAGCCGGCCCTGAAGGCCAGTGACTCGTGTCAGCGACCTCAAGTAGCTGAATCTGATAGTAACCGCGCACTGCACGTGTGGTGCGGACGGACACAGTCGTTAAATTTAACCTTAGTTAACTTCGGTGCGTAGCGCAAACCGACGGGTCGGAGCACACCCGCCACACCGCGTAGTCGGGATCGGGAAGGTAGAGCTTTTGGTAGCGTCCGTCCGTCTGTCTGTTCATTTGCTTCCACTCTTATTTTTTCAGCTTTGAACCGAATGATCTCTGAATTTGAGTTTTGCATGTGTATGGGCCATGACCCTTAATCGCCTTGGATTGAAAATGAAGGCCAGATGTACATATGGCTCCCTCCGGTCTGGCCGGTCGCCGGCCGGTCGGTTAGGGTTAAGGTTGAGCACTGACGGCCGTAATAGCACGTAATCAGCTGTGCGCTAGCTCGGCGAGGCGTACGGTGTGGCGCGGCCGAGGCATTCAGCATGTAACACGGTCAGTCTGACCTCGATCATCGATCGAGGACATTTTTTCTAGTGCCATAAAAAGTAGTGTATTGTAGTGGTTAGTGCACTCGGCGGTAACAGCACCTGAGTGGTCACAGCACCTGGCGGGTTTTGCACCTAATGATTGGGCACTTCGTCAGGCCGCCATGGA
>Ga0209782_1001398_pt1 | contig 12514 bp, 9 predicted proteins | sample WorMetmaBAHAMAS1_FD_187390 | JGI IMG/M metagenome (GOLD analysis project Ga0209782, IMG submission 187390) | Marine gutless worms symbiont microbial communities from Max Planck institute for Marine Microbiology, Germany - Inanidrilus... | ecosystem: Host-associated > Annelida > Digestive system >... | reverse complement strand
GACTCACATCCAGGTTCACCGAAGCGCGTGCATTTTGACCTCTCTCCAGACCGACGAGAGCAGGACTACAGGTATTCACAAGACGACTTCCGTGATGATCGTTGTGCACGTTCCAAGGAACGCCAGTCTTACGACGACTGGGGCAACGAGGGGCAATCCCAGCAATGGAATGAGGGACCCCCAAATCACGAAATTAGGGGTAGAAGCCGATTTAGTGGCTCCCAGGGGTGCGAGTTTTTGCAGCAACAGGGACCCTTAACTTACGGTTCACCCCAACATTTAGGACCACAGAATTTCGGCCAGATGCCGTATAGCCAGCCGATTTACGGCCCACAACAAAATTTCGGCCCACAGAACCACGGTCAGGTGCCAACCTATGGTCCACAGCACTTCGCACAGCCGGCGCCAAATTACGGCTCACAGCCGGTGCCGAACTACGGCCCACAGAATTATGTGCAGCCAAATTACCCGATGCCAGTTACCCACCCAGCTTATGCCCCGCCACCTCCCAATACGGAGACGGGACGGAACGCTGGACAGGGGACAGGCTTTACACAGCCGACACAGTGTGTCAAATGTGCAGACTGACAGTTAGCACGGCATCGTCGAGATAGGACTAAAAGCCGTCCCATCGTTAAAGCATTAAATAGCGACTTTAATGGTAATTACATAACAGTTAGAATAGGCAGCGAGTCGACTGATGCTCTCATTGATATAGGGGCCGTACGCTCCTTGATTAACTAACAAACTGCGAGAGATTTAAAGTTACACGTTGTACCAAAAATAAACTGGAACTTAAAACCTCTATTGTCTGCCAATGGCAGTGAACTTGAATCAAATGGACACGTCATGGCAGACCTTTATCTTAAAGGCCTCAAGATTGTACACCGCATGGAAGTGGTGAAATCCCTGTCACCACCCTTCATTTTTGGAATGGACTTTTTGACAGCGAACCAGGCATGCATAAATTATGCCCTGAAACCGCCCATGTTCACCTTATTTGATGGCCTCATTGAACTGCCATTTTATACATGTTGTGACTAAAATAACTGTGTTACTCTGGCGTGTACTGTGTGCGTTCCTGCGTATCATGAAGCCTATGTACAGGTTGAAATGCCACAGCGATTTAATAACCAGGACGTGCTGTTAGAACAGCCACCACGCGTACTGTCTGTATCTGTAGCACGAGCATTAGCATTTTGTAAAAATAATAAAACTCTGCCGTGTATTAAATACAAATACGTATTTTGTGACCTTGAAAAAAGGTCTAAAATTAGCTAAAATAGCCGGATTGACCGACTCTGTTGCCAGCCGCCATTAAGCGCTAGTAGTAGCAACGGCAGTGGCAAACGTAAACAAATGCGTAATTACGTCACTGCAGCGGGCAAGGTCACAGCGCGAGTCATTGATAAATCCGGCACTCAAGTCACTGACAGGGGCTGGCCCAAGGTCACCGACGTGGCGTGGCTATTCGAGTCACCGACAGGGGCGTGGCCAGAGCTGTCAATCAAACTGACTTAGATAGGTTTCATGCAGAGTATAGCTTCAAACTCAGTCCGCGGCTCGATGATGTGCAGCGCTATCAAATATTAGAGATGTTACATCGCTATAAATCGGTATTCGCACGCGATATGACGGAAATCAAACTGTGCACAGGTGAACCTATGAAATTAGAGTTGCACTCTAATCGCAAAATGTTTAAACGTCAATATCGTTTAAGCGAACCCGACAAGGTCGAAATGGACCGACAAGGACGACAAATGGAGAAAGTGGAGTAATTGAGCCCTCCAGTTGCTCTTACTATAACTCTCCTACATATCTGGTCATGAAGAAAAATGGCCAAAAGCATATGGTCGTGGACTTACGTGGTGTTAATAGCTTGATCATACCCAAGTTAGTCCAACTGCCACAAATAGAGGAGCTTTTGGAGACGGTAACTTCCTCCAAACCCCGGTTCCTCATCACGTTAGCATCCTCAGTGCGTATTATCAGATAGGCATACATGAGGAGTCACGTGACCTGACGTCATTCACAGGTCCTGATGGGCGACGTTGGAGATATACTCGCGCTCAAATGGGCATGGCAAATAGCCCAAGTGCCTTAAATCTGCTTATTTCAAACATTTTCAGTGATAAATCACGTTTCCACAGCTAGGTGTGTTACGTGGATGACATTTTGATATACAGTAATGACTGGAATGACCATATTCGGCAATTAGAGCTTGCACTGAAAACCTTGCAAGAAAACCGTATTTCGTGCAGCCCTACAAAAACTGAAATCGGCTTCGCAGAGGTAGAATACCTTGGCCACCGGCTTAGTGCTGAGTCGGTGCGCATTTCTGAGAAACGTGTAGCGGCGATCGACAAGATACAAGTGCCGAAGAATGTTAAAGGCCTACAAAGAGTGTTGAACATGTTCAATTATTGGAAAAAGTATCTTAAGGATTACTCTAAGAATACTTATCACATGCGCTAGCTCCTAAAAAAGGACAAGGAGTTTAAATGGATGCCTGAGTGCCAAAAAGAGCTAGAGTACTTGAAAACTTGTCTGACCTCTGACCCAAATGGATCGACCTGAATCGTGATCTTGTCATTTCATGTGATGCGAGTATTTATGGAATTGGTTTTGTAATCATGCAAGCCGATGATGACGGCATGTTGCATACAGTCCGGTATGGCTCATATGCCACCACACCTGCCCAGGCCAATTACTCAGCAGAGGACCTAGAGGCCGTCGGATTGATGTACGCGTTAAAGTCCATAGAATGGCTTGCGCAATGCCGTCATGTGACCGTTATTACCGACAATACAGCAGTCCTTCACATTCAGGACTGGAACCCACGTAATCGCCGACAAAGACGTATGTTAACGTATATCATGCAATTTAATCTGACAATTTGCTATATTTGCGGATCGTCGAATACGATACCCAATTTGTTGTCACGATTATTTCAGGACTCTAGTCATCAGGAGCGACGGGAAAATGAGGCAAAATACATGCACGAAGTTGATGATTTTATTTTGCCAGTAATTACGCATTTTCAAAAACGCACATCACTAGGACAGACGCCGGACACGGCACCGATAGTACAGCAGCAGTCGTCCCCACAGCCACCGTTGCAGCGTGAGCAGACCCTGCATATGAGTGTCAGAGACGATACCAAATTACCTGCAGCAGCACAGTCGGCAGGGGGTAACCGAAAAACACCCCCGAAATCAGCGAAATGAACTCGCCGTGCGACGTGCAGCAGCTGCACACACCGGTGCATGCAGCTACGAGGGACGATTCCATTTTACCTGATGTAGCACAGTCGAGTAGGGGTGGCACGAAAATGCCCCTTGACATGGCGATAATGGACCCGCCCGGCCCACGTCGGCAGGCACACACTACATCTGCACCGCGATGCAGGAGCCATGCGGTCTCATACACTGCATGCGCACGACATACCGCTTGTACCGCTATTGAACACGACTTGGAATAATGATAATTCTGATCCGCCGATCCGCCATGATGGAATTATGGATCCAATTCCGTACAGAGCAAAAATAAAGATATAACTGAGGTTTTGTTTCCAGTTATTAGCTCTACAGATTATGAAACTGATTCAGAATTTTCCGGTATGTTTTTATATTTACATGAAGGTACGTTATCTGGCAATGTCAAAAAAGACAAGCCCATTTTGATAATGGAGGATAAGTACATCATAGATGAGGATGGTCTCCTATATAGGGTTGACATCCCACGTCAGACAAACTTAGCTAGATTGAAACCTATGACCAAGCGTCTGTGTGTTCCACTAAAATTTCGTCATGACATGATAAGCTATGTCCATGACAACTGTGGACACTATGTGGCTAAGTGTCTATTTCATACTTTGGCAGCCAGATATTTCTGGAAATCCATGTTTGCAGATGCAGTGGAATATTGCAGGACTTGTGACACATGCCAGAGGACTAAAATTAACTATGAGCATCGCTATGCCCCTTTGCATCCTCTGTCAGTACCAGAAGAACTCGGTACTCCATTCAGCATGGATCACAAGGTCCTCACAAGGACCGCTGCAGCTGGAAACACTGCTGTTTTGGTAGTGGTGGAATGCTTTTCTGGCTTCCCACACCTCATCCCTGTCCCAGATCAGACAGCTGACACATTGTACCTCTTTGGGGGATACATTCCTCGCTATATAGCGACAAATCCCCTTCATTTTTGAGTGCACTTTTCGCACACGTGAATGCCATACTAGGAATCCGTCACGTGACCTCAGCATCAAGGACAGCAAGGTCAAATGGCCAGGCTGAGGCCCTGGTAAGAAGACTCTCTGAGCACCTCAAATTCTATGCTAAGGGTGACTATACAATCGAAGAGGTCATTCCGATTATTGAGGTCAATTTAGGAGCGACACCGCACTCAAAATTGCTGATATCGCTCTATGAGATAGTATTTGGACGGCCCATGTGGATCGGAATCCGGAGATTCGAATACCACACCGCCATTGACTGAGCAATCAGCTGATATTCGTGACAGTTCCGATGATCCGAATGCAACATGCTACGACGACCCGAGCGTCCGAGTAGACCCGAAGCCGGACCCGAAGAATTATTATCAATGGTTGTCGACTGAATTGAAACTTGTACATGACGCAGTTAAAATTAATCATGAAAAAGTGAAATTAGATGATAAAGTGAAGTATGATAGAGCTCATAAAGCTGTTGAACTGACATGGAAGGTTGGCGACAAAGTTTTGCTGCAAGAAACAACGGTTAAACCAGGTACGTCGAAAATTATTACTAAGCAGCGATTTGTCGGCCCCTATGTTATTAAACATATTGTTGGCCACCCCGACGTCAGGCAGGCATACCGTCTTATGGACGAGGTTACTGGTAAAGAATTGCGACATCTTGTGTGGAACAATCGATTGAAACGATATAATGTTAACCTGGAACAGTTTAATACGCGCTTGCCCAGCCTACAGACAGGTGCTGGGGCACTGACGCAGCGATCACAGACACTACAGACAGTCGTGGGACAGCGACAGGCAGGTCCAGAGGAGCCCAGACCGGTCGAAATTATGAGTGTGAAACGGGTAGCTGGGAAGAACCAGTACCGCGTTAAGTACACAGATGGCAAGGTGTACAATTGTGACTGGGTCAACCGTCCTTTATTTGACCACTAAGGCCAAGCGGCGTTCCCAACAGTCACCGCAGACGCAAACTTGGACTAACAGCCGATACCATAATGTGTACCGTTGTTAGACTGAATTTAACTGAACCTCTGTTGCGGATCATCCTAATGCAGTCGTGCATTTATTTGGAACCTTTCGGCTAAAATCTTAACAAAATCTGGCCAGGTAACTTCTGAACTAAAGGTTAACAAACCAGTACGACTGTGGACGGGTGGTTTGCTTCAGATGGCTAAGTTATTCCCACTGTACATAATGTGGTCAGTGGTTAGTCTGCTTTTGGCAGGGGTCATCATAGCCGGCGGATGATGGATTCCCTGGCCCGCATAATGAGCATGTGAACAGACATAAACATGGCTCTATTTGAACAAATGACTGAATGACTATGACGAGTTATTTACGGTTATTAGTGGGCGTCGAGTCCCCGGGACATCCGCCCTGTGTGAGAAATAAACTCCGGCATTTAGACTGAATTTTTGTTGGGTACAGGGAAACCCAGAACTTTGTAGGGTCCTGTAAGAGTTCATACAAAAGCAGTATGTTACTGGGACTCTGACAGAGAGACAACAGAGAGACAGCGTCATTTACAGACATATAAACAGCACAGAACTGAGTAGAATAAACTATGTAGTGTTGTACTGAACTCTGGATGTTCATTTCTGAATAGAACACTAACAGGAGGCAATTTGTTCACATGTCTCTGTTTATTAATATATCACAGTGGACATGAACTGTTAGACTAGCTGAATTGCTTCAGTTGACATAGCTGACAAGTGTTTACGTGACAATTCTGCATTGAAGACTCAGCTGCTTTTGATAGGAAAATGGTCATAAACGGCATTAAAAATAGCACTGAGCTCCATAATAATTTGGCACTGCAACAATGCTGCAATCAGTACGCACAGCACAGCCCTTAAAACTCATTATCATATTTTTCTTAACATCACCAAATTTATATGGTAATGAGAGTGGCTGTTTTGCACTTAACACGCGTCGTTAATCTCTGCAATATTTTTCACCTATACTCAATTTTGATGGACTAACATGAATTTCAGCTACACGGTAGCACAGAAAACAATTTTGACTCAATTTTGCTATCTCCGATCGAATGAACGAATGAGCCACAGTGTGTGAACACATGTGATGAGCGCCGTCACGAGCGCTGCCATTGAGTGTCGTGACAGCGCCGAGAATTGAATAGTTTTGCTTCTTTTCACATACATATCTGTTTTCTGGCCACCCTGTATGTTGGCCATTATATCTGCGCTTGCGTTTTCCGACTAATTAAAGGCCTATTCAGCCGCCGAGGGCGCCATTATCGTTATCAATAAGCAGTGTCCGAACATTTTTCTTTTAAACTGTTACGACATTTTCGTGATTTTGGTGATTTTCTGTGACTGCGGCTCCGTTGTAGTTATAGAGCCGTAGGGCCACCGACGGCCACCGGAGTGTTTTAGTTAACACCATTATCACTCACATGCTACATAAACAGTTTGGCTGCTGGGACGTCGTTCAGTCCCGCCTGGTCCACCTGTTTCATCAGAAATCATTATCCAACGAGATATAATGTGTTCACACTTCTACACCTCGGTCGGCGGTTGGCGCCGGCGGTCCCACCAGCCAGACAGTTCTATAGTCTTGTTAATGTGTAATAGTGTGAAAAAGGCTATTAGTTTGTTCATGGCTTATAGCTAGACCACCCCGACACATTCACACTCCCATTTCTCTCACTTATCAGTGAGATATGTTTGGATTACCGGCTTAATCACCTTGCTAATGGCCTTACACCCTCACTTGCTTCCTTACTTACTTTATTCAGCAGTTCACTTTCACCTTTTTAGCCCTTTTTGGCTGCTATTACTTTAATTTTAGTAGGGGATAACGGTGTAAATTCACCCCTACCCGTATATTTATTATTCAGTTGCTTTGACATCTGTTTGATAGTGTCCTTGACAGACTGTCACGTGGATGGAGACGGTCGGCATGGCAGCGTCACGGCATCCAGATGATCAACGCGGTTCGTTGACGTCTGAACACAATGTACACACTACGCAGGCATGACAGCAGGCGGGTACGACCCCGACTTCGACCTTGACCTCGAGTCCGATCGCGAGGCGACGACTTCAGCGTTCGTCGACCTTGACGCAATGTGGCAGAGTCTTCCGACGGCGCAGGACAAGCCGACACGGGAGCGAAAACGCGGTGCCGGTGCGCGTGCCAGACGTAAGGTGCGGTTTGAGAGAGAGAGAGAGAGAGAGAAAGAGAGAGAGAGAGCAAGTCGTTCGAGCGAGCGGAACGGGACCAACGACGAACGGGAGAGCCAGCACGTGCCCTGGGCGCTGGATTGTCCGGCGACCAGTTGACGGCACTGACTCCCGCAGACGACTCCGTGGACATAACCGACGCAAGGACGTGCGGAGAAAGGATACCTCTTCCAAGACCAGAGATACAGGTGGGCTAAATGCATGCTCCAGATCGTGTGCTTGTGTGGCTGACGGTGAACGGTAATGCTAATGTCATGCCACACAGGTGACAGATCTACGTTATAAAGGTCCGCTTCCAGTTGGACCGGTATGCATGCCTAACTGTTCCAGCTCCAGCTCCGCAATCCGTCAACAGTCGCCAGGTGACCGCATGTACAGTCGCGCCGCTTCTACACGTCGCGTCCGACTGTCATTCTACGCTATGCCGAATTCAAGGTCGTCACTATCACTCCGACGTTAGTACCTGACGTTGTCGAGAAAGTACCGCTCTTCGTCGAGCCTACGCTGTATCGGCACTCTCCGCTCTCCGACACCGCCGCATGTGACACCGCCGGATACCACACACCGCTCCCGACATTGCTGACGATCGTGTCCGACACGCCACCATACGCGCTACTGTGCCCGAAACCGCACATCGCGTCCGACATCGCTGACGACCGCGTCCGACATGCCGCCGCCGACGCACGAGTACGAAGCGACCGTCGCATTTCCGTCGATGGTCACGCCGCGCGTCCGATGAGCATGGTGATGCGGTCTGTCGCCGACGTCGCGGCGCTAAGCGACGCGGCCCATCACCAATGTTCCGACGCTCGGCGTCGTCGAGCATTCTCGCCGCCTCGCCGCGGATCGCATGACACGCGGTCCGCCACTACTCGCGATCCGTTCCAGACACTGTCTGCTGATCTGCTAATTAATTAATTAATTAATTACTGCCGTAATTATGTAATTGCCTGCTGTGCTGTGATAATTTTTACACTGTGCATGATATTGCATGACACCATGATCACACTGAGTATAAATTGCCGTGAATTCTGCTGCTGCCGTAATGACTGTCGCCGTCCGTCGAGATCTCCATCCACGTGTAGAATTGACAACTGATGCAGATATGGACTAAGAATCCTGTATCATTTTACGAATTGGACTCGTCTTGTAATGTAGAATTCTGCATCTAGGAGCCTCAGTGCCACGCTTACTGCATTTCTCGTGCGATAACCTAAATTTTTAGCTATTGATGAGCTAATTTTTACGGTAAACTGGTAAAATCGCATGGAAATGCCGTCTGTGTGACATTGGCTTTAGTCTTCTGCTCTGAGGCCTTTAAGTGGCTTAAAACTAATTGCGATAAGCCCTAAAAATAAGCTTCAATTTTTGCCAAAACGACTGTGTAGCATGTCTAGTTTTATTATGCCAAGCAATCAACTCACTCAACAGAGGGTATTTGATAGGTTTTATAGTGTTAGGATTGCTAGCTATTGTCGCATTCATCAGTTATTGAACACTAATAGGAGGTCAGATTCAGTCGCACGACTCATCACTGTGGAGCCCTCCTAGACTACCTCCTAGACTACATGGTGTATGCCATGATAAGAGTGGCTATTTTTACTAAGGTTTTTCAGTGAGTTTTCTAGTGAAAATATCCGATTGTATTTGCATTTCATTTTACAGTGTATCCATAACGTTATTACCATGCACGACGGCATGAGGACACTAATAGGAAGTCATAAACTTTCTGTATGTATACAGTACGAGAACTCTTGAGCTTTTGCAGTTGTTGATCAAGATATAGATATACACACTGCATATATGGTATAACATGACACAGAATGAGCATTTATTTCACATGAACTGAATTTGTATAGTGATAGGAAGTCACTATGGTAATGTCAAGGTCACTGTGCATGATAGCATCCTTGACTTTCCATTATCGATGATGTACGATGATGCCTACACACAGAGAGACAGAGTATTGCAGAGAAGAACGTACAGACACATTGTATGCATATTTTGGTATATTTGAGTATTTTTGACGTATTTGGAGTTTTTGTGGAGTATTTTGAGTTACAGTCAGTGAGCGAGCGCCGCAGTGCATGGAATAATTCCATTCATGAAATAGCTGCGCTAGCAGTGTGCACTAGACATGTGCCCGCGCACCGCGCGCCGGCCCGCCATTGACAGACAGACCGACAGACGTCTGAGTAATGGACGTGCAGCCGCCGAGCTATACTACATTGCCGGCACACAGCGCGCACACACGCACGCACGCATGCACGTCACCGCCGATATTGGATATTACATGTGTACACATACATACACACACACACATACATATACGACATTTGCGCGTAGGGCATTACTAGATCTATTTCCAGCATAGTGTGCCGCCGCATATCTGAAATGTAGTGTAGATTTATTAAGACTGTGTTTCCACTTGCACTTGCACTGCACATGTCATTGTTTGTTACCCCCTGTCTTTTCCCCCTTCCTGTTTGTATTAATATTTGTGTTCTTTTGTTTGTTTGGGAGGCCAGTTTAATGAGCGTATGCTTCTCTGGCGGCTAGCATACACTGTATACACTGTAATATTTCTATTGCTCAGAAAATAAATTTTGATTGATTGATTGATTTTTTTTTCTCTTTTTTTGGACTTTGTTACGTGGTCTCGAAGTGTTTGCGCTCATACTACGTTAATATCGGCGTCTTGATGATGATGGTGATGATGATTGAGCTGCACAGCGCGATCACCGCACGCCGCGAGGCTAGGCCATATAATTGTTGTACCGGCCCAGACACGCCGACACTGGCCGCCCGGCTACCTGCTGATAAGAAGATCTATTTTTGAGTTGCCACACACTCGGCCCGGCTCTGGAGGCCCGCCTGGAGATCTGTGCGCTCAGTCCACCCACACAGCCACGCGAGCATACACTTTATCGTTCATGAATGACTGTACTAATTAATGGAATAGCTGATAGCTCAAGCAGCTGGCCCATTCAAGGCCATGCACGCGCCACGTCATTGCCTAGTGGAGGCAACTAATTGACAGAGTGACTGACTATAACCATGACCTAAATTTGAGTCTTGCATGCCGGCTCGGCCCGGTCCACCGGCCCACATGCAGTCAGTCATCTGATGTGCACGCACATGCGTATATGTACTCACACTTGAGTTATGAATGGAGTTACTATACACTAGCGTAGTGTAGTTGTGTACTACAGTACATCGTCATTGATTATCATCCTTAATGTAGAATGTGTGCACTTATATTATCATATTTATCTTTTATTTCACTACTTCTATGCATGATCTTATTTCATGATAGTTTTATTTTCTTTTCTGCTTTTAGTTGAGGCGTAGCCTTCCTTCAGTGAAGAGGGGAGGGTAGCAACACGCACTCGTGTGGCAACTTACAATACGGCTTATGCCGGTAATCAGTTATACTTAGTTTGTATTTGCTTGTGTGTCTAACGTTTTTCAAGCTTGGCTCGAACTTGCAAACTTTCGGACAAGGAAATTTTAGTCTCCCTCTCACTGGGTCTACTGTCCAGCCTCGGACGACGGAGTGCTGTGATGTCTTCATGTATGAAGCCTCCTCCAAGAGGGGGGATAGTGTGATCCGCTGGCTGACTCCAGCAGCCACGCGGGCAACGCCACCTTCTGATAAGTACCTGACTCTGCGACGGCAGCACTCCGGGTACCCGTGTAGCTCAGCAGTAGGCCCCAGGCGTACTATATAGGAAGCTGCTCAGCCACAACAGCAAGTTGTTGCGTATATGACGGTTGGTACTGATGCTTGTTTGATAAGAATAGACATGAAACCTCTCGAGCTGGAAGTGTTCTACTGATATCGCTAGATTCTCCAGTGGGTACCTTGAGGGGTGAGGTCACTTGGAGGGTGAGCCCCCCAACGCGTATCACAAGACAATACGATGTCCAGGATTAATATGCCTCAGCATGTCAAATTTTGTCTAGATTGGTCAAACCGTTGCTGACATATGGCAATTGCAATCAATAAATTGCCATATGTTTTCAAGATGGCGGCTGTCCGTCATGTTGTATTTGTGGACGGGGTGAATTTGGAATTAGACGGATGTTTATCGTTGTGCCAGATTTTGCTGAAATCGGTTTAGTATTTTCCGTAATATGAATTTTTAATATTTTAAACATTTGGTTTGACAAGAGGCTCTGCTATGGCAGAGGGACCGTGCGACGCTACTGTCAGTAGAAATTCCGCAACTACAAAACATCCCATTTGAAAACTAGAGTCCAGGGCCTATCGTGTAGCATTATTTAGCCGTTTTCACACAATACCGGAGTGTGACAAGACACACACACACAGACAAACTGACAGACAGATACACGACGACGGCATGTACTGCGCTTAGCATAGCATCGCGCGGTAAAAATTGACCATATTGCACTGCACACCAAGTAGAGCCTATAATTACCAGGCAACGAGCGTCAGTTGATAGCAAATTGGTAGGTAGAGCAAGAAATGTCGGTTATTAGCACATATTTGAACGATAATTCTCAAACTCCACTAATGGATTCGTTGTCTATATGTTATACATGCAAGTTTGCAACAAACACGGTGAAAAATCGAACCGATGGAGATTAAGCCTTAGTGTATGCACCACCGTCGACCGTCAGACGTGTGATACTCAACAGCCATCGTCGAGGACACAATTGATAGCAAATCACCGAGTGCAGTGGAGATTTCGTTCTAACTCCACAGCAGTGCATACAAAAAATGGTCACCTGAGCAAAACCATGCCCCTTTTAAGGGTGATTTGTCATCCCTTTGGCCAGACTTGATATAGTCTCCCTTTGTACAAAGTTTGAGAGCTCTAGCTTCAGCCATTCCTGAGATATGGATGGGGTGCCCAAAATTTACAAGTGGCTCTGCTATGGCAGAGGAACCGCGCGACGCGCTTGTCAGTAGAAATTTTGCAACTACAAAATATCCCTATCATGTGGCATTATTTGCGTGATCCTACGTTTACCGTTTTTACACAATACCGGAGTGTGACAGACACACACTCAGACGGACGGACAGATACACGACGACGGCATGTAC
>Ga0209782_1001397_pt1 | contig 12520 bp, 8 predicted proteins | sample WorMetmaBAHAMAS1_FD_187390 | JGI IMG/M metagenome (GOLD analysis project Ga0209782, IMG submission 187390) | Marine gutless worms symbiont microbial communities from Max Planck institute for Marine Microbiology, Germany - Inanidrilus... | ecosystem: Host-associated > Annelida > Digestive system >... | reverse complement strand
GTTTTATTCTGAACACATCTGATACAAAATTCATCAAATTTATCAAACGAAGTGGCGCCACCTGGCGAAAGTTAATAACTCTTGGTTTTGCTATCAACGAATGCTAATGGGAAGTTAGTGTGAGATGTTTAGCAAACCAATCTGCACAAATTACTAATTATAATCTACTGCAGCAGTACATAGAACGACAGAAAGATACAGGCCGTCCATGATCTGTCTGAACACTGAACTGCAGCAAAACAAACAATGCTTGTTGGTGATTTGATCTGCAGTGCGGCGTATAGAAGAAAATCTCGTTGGCGTGAGGCAAGTGAATGGTGACGTGGTCTCAAATGCGCTTTGCAGCAGAACATTATTAATTTAAGCAAACTGTACGTGAAAACTAGACATTTCACATCACTTTCACTTTGTAGCCATTTAACGACGTTGGTCCTAATTTGCTAGTGTTTTTATTAACAATCACAAAACTCAATTGAAAATTCACGATCATTATTTTAATAACTGTAACAAGAAGCTCAGCAAATGATAAGACAGCACGAGATGCAAGCCACTGGATGCAGAGAATATTGCCGCCAAACTGCAAAACTCTACATTTTTCATATAGTATCCCACTGGTCTTCCTCAGTAGAATTCCGGATCACAGGATATGATCCGAGTCGGCTCTGGAATGCAGGCTGCCAAGACATCATCGCCTATCCTGTGATGTGCCCATTTCCACTTTCTGTTGTAGTATGTGATCGCAATCCACCAATGTTACAGACTGAGACAATTGCAGGAATCATATGTGGCACCAACGTGCCCCAACTAATATATGGTTTCATGGACCACACAAGTATGCCTCTCAAACCGCATCTCTATTAGTTCAGAAGAAGCCTATGTTTACCTTAATATTTTACTTATTAGTCCGGGAGGTACTAGATACTGGACCTGATTTTTCCTTTGACAAATTGCATTATTTATTTAGGTGATGTTAGATCTTAGAAACCATGAATGGATGGGTCGGAGGTTGTTACAAATAACTTGGGTATAGTGCTAGTTTGATATCATGTCACTGGATTCTTTGCCATGTTCAGCTATTTAGAGGAGATGAGAAAATGCAGTAAAAAATGCGAGGGCACCCTCATTTGGTGAGTCGGCAGGAATAAACGGATCAACATTGCGAAGCTGGAAAATAAATTTTCACACAAGGGACGATTAACCTACATGGTATAAAATATGCAATTTCGCTCTTGATCCAGTTTCGAGATTTTGTGGCACACCTGTTGGTGGGTACCAAGCAGACTACCGCCTGCTATGCAGTATCATGTAACAGCAGCCCTCTAGTTTGTTGCTGTTCTGTCCTGCTGTCTTTCTTTCTGTCTTTTTTTGTACTTCGTGTACGAGTGATATAATAATAAAAATAATATTCACCTGTCAATCACATCATGCAAAGCATACTAATGACATTATGCAATGCATCAGACCAGCCAGTGAAAAAGTTATAACCTCATATTGCTATGATGGCCCACCCAACTAACCACCCAAAATGACATCTCAATAGTCAGCCATTTTGCATGATACATTACTGTGACCAACAGACGAGACAGACAGACTGACAGATAGACAGACCCATACTACAAACCTGTAACAACAGGCTACTATCACTCTAGCTAACGGTGGGATGTGGCCTAATAATACAAACATTTTTAAAGGCACGAAGTATCAGCAATCACAAGTGAACTAAATGTGCCAACAAATAACAGCACATAAACTGTGAAACTAATTAATAATTACCAACAAATTATGACATATACACCAACATCACAAAATACTGTTCCAACAGCATGACATAATTTTATGTGAGAAAAACAAGACCAAGATTTTAGTGCAATCACTTCTTATAATCCTGTTTGAGTAATCAGTTGCTAAACTAAAAACTAGAAATGCATAGTAAAGCCTAGCGTATAGCCCACTCAGTGCCGCAGTGTCGCCCCCTAGCAGGTAGTAGTGAAACATAACCGTGCTGCCACCTGGTTAACATGCAGAGAATGCATGTGGTATCAGTCCACCTTCATTACTTTCCCATTTCACACAACATTATTTGGTTGCCATGGCAATGTCACTTGACAAATCGAAAAATAAGGTACAGATCCATCATCTGCATCCAAAGTGCTTTCATATCATGAAAAGACTGCGAAAATCGATCCAGTATATCCGGAGATATTCGACTAAATACACCAGTTTTTTTGGCTGTGTCATACCATATGTTCACATATGATCTGTCAACTCAGGAGTTACTGGACCAAAGTTCACAAAATTTTTACTCGACATAGAGGCATCATTAATGCTGTCAATGCGCACATTGAGGTGGCGATATCCCATTCCGTTTCTGAATGCCAGAGCAATGAAAGTGGGGAGTTTGCCAATTTTTTTTTTACAAAATTGGTTGCCATGGCAACGTCCCTTGAGATATCGGAAAAAGAGGTCCAGATCGATCATCTGCACCCAAAACGCTTTCATACAGTGAAAAGATTGCAAAAATCGGTCCAGCTGATCCTGAGATAATTGTTCTCTGAGAAATCATTAAAAAATAAGAAAAAAAGAAGTCACATAACTCTGTAATTACCAATAAATGACCACAGCGCTTAAACTGGTCAGCAAAAGTCAGGAAGGGGGCTCAGTGGTGACAGCACCCCCTCACTTTAACCAGTGCATGATCACTAACATCCAAGTAGTTTTTAAAATGATAGAAATGTACATATTTAATGTACACTAATACAGTACAGTGTCACTTCTGTCATCCAAATAATGTAAAAGCAAAGCCACCAATAAACAATGGGTCAGTTGAGGATTATTTGCCAATCATGTGAGTAACGAAAAGACAGCATCAAATTGACTCTGGGTGACAAAGCCGTTTGTGTCGTACGACTTGTCCCGCCCAGCGAAATGTCTCTCCGCAGAGTCGACAACGTTCCGTCTTGAGCGCCATGTGTTTCTTGCGTACGTGATTGCGCAGTGTTCGTGAACTTCCTAGCCATGCACCACACAAGCTGCATGACCACATTGTCTTTGACTGTGACCACAGGCGGCCACTGCATGCCGCAACGTTGCCTTCATTCAACCGACTATGAGAAGTGGTGTTGTAACATTCCTGTATCACAACAGCATCAAAATGCTGATCAGCAAAGGGTAAGGCTTGGCTTGCCTCATTTGTAACAACAACAATAATACTAATACACACATTACCATACAGCTCAACCAGTGTTAGCCAGCACCAGCACCAGGGATGAAGCCAGAATTTTTACTGTGAGGGGGTAAGCCACCGAGGCACTGAGACACAGACGCCAAAAGCGTCAAGGCCACGTGGAGGAGGCGCCGTATGTGCCGAGGGGAGTAAGGTCTGGGAAGGGGGTGTCCCCCTCCTCGCCGGTGGTAGGATCTGTGAAGGGGCTGTATCCCATCCCCAGAAAATTTTTGAGGCATTTTATGTGAAATAATGCATTTTTTGTACATTTTCACACTGAAATACAAAATTGGTGAAATTCTCTGTCTGTGGGGGCTGAACCCCCAAAACCTATGCCTGGCTACGTCCCTGACCAGCACCCCCAGTTAAAAGCTGCAGGATTTTGTTGGAACATAGTTTTGTTGCCTAAATATAATTATCATTCCTTGCTGATTGCAACTAGCACATTTGGCTTAGAGACAATGCCAGATTTCTCTATCCAGTACAATATTATCTACAATAACTACAATATTTAAAAATGCAATTGTCTGTTATGTATACAGTGCTGTTTATTTGTTTAACATACTTTTATAACAATATTCCTCAGTCTGCTCCTCTCCTATTCCCTCTTTCCATTTCTCCTGTCTATAGTTGGCATATGCATGATGCAGACACATATTCAATTTATTCATGCTGTATTCCATTTATATACTGTATAACAAAAATAATTAGGTACAAGAGGTGAGATCAACTTGCATTAAAAGTTCCACCGTGCTGATGTGGTCCATCAACATATTGCTGTTGCATGTCACTGGATTCACAAGACACTGATGTCGGCTGTCTTTGACAGTTGTGTTCAACGTTACCAATAAATCTTGCATGATGTAAATCGGGAAGTGGTGTTTTTTGTTTCTGTACATATAAATGAGGCTGCATGCATGGAGCTTCAAGTTCAGTGCCAAGCTGTGCCATGCCATTAATGTCATCCACATTATCATTGCCATCTTCAACTTTTATAATTATGACCTCATCTTTTGTATCATTATCATGATCAGGATTCTGCGTGATTGTGTATTTGTCAGCTGATGGTACAAGTAAGTGATTGCCTGCAGATATTTCAGTCCCTTCAAACTGAGGCATGTATGATGTCGCTGTCTCACTGTCTATGATACCTGTGTTAAGCATACTGCCTTCTCTATCTACCGTGTTACCACTGCTGTAATTTTGTGGAATGTCAATTTGTTCATACACTGTAGAATTTTCACTGACTAAATCTTCTCGGCTGTTGTCACTTTTGCTATGGGAAGAACATGAAAAAGATAACTGACTGTAATTTGCAGACTTGTTGTTTATACTGCTGTCATGTGACAGTTCATTATCATATTCATCAGCAACCATAAGAGACAGATGTGAACCATCAGATTTGATGCGTTCCTTGAAACTGATGACCATAACGTGATCGGTACTTAATGTTATGCCAATTGTTGCCTCAATGCAAAACGACGACTCATTTGGAAGGCTGTTTTTACACAAAACTTGAATTGTTTCAACTAGAACTTGTTTAAGTTGCTGCTGGGTGTTCCACATCATACCTGACAAATAAACAAACTGTAATTAAAATCTACATTGCAAAAACTTTCTGAAGCATATTATATACATTATAATGAAATCCAAGCTTTAGCACCATGCATACTTAATACAGCTTAAAAGTGTCTGATAAAAAATATCTAGGTAATTTTACATAGTTGTATTTGGTACTATCACATTTTGACTGATGTATGGAAATTGTCTTTCACACACTAATGTCTCTCATGACTTGCTATGACCTTTCATCCCCAGTGTTAGTTGAGTTTGGGTTGCAAAACTTTTAGGGGTGTAGCTGAGGCATGACCTAAATTTCTTGAAACAAGCTGAGTGCTGAGTATGTGGTAGCCATTTGTAATCAAAGACTCGACTTGTTAGCACAGCTTAAAAAACAAGGACTTGGCATATCTGCTCTTGATTCCGTATTCAAAGCCATTGTTCTCTCAATAAAATTCTATGTGCCTTGCCAGTTTTTTGGATACCTCACTCAGGGTCAGAGGCACATATTGTAGCAAGTGTTGCATAGATCTAACAGCCGAGGCTTTACCCCCTATTACTATGATCTTGATGTGCTGGCAGAGATGATTCATAATCATTTTTTCATCACAGCTGCTGCTAAGCACATTGTCTTAATCACCTATACACAATAAAACCTAGGACACCTGGTGCCATGCAATTGAGAACCCATGGCCATGACTTCGAATTACCTATCATGCAGTATGAATTTAAAAAAAAAAAACTTTATAGTTTGATTACTTTTTAACTATGTGACTATGTGTTTTTTATTTTATTGTCCTTCCCAGCTGTAGACCGTTCAATTTGCATCAGTGCCTACTGCATTTTAAATTAATAATTTTCTGTCACATCGAGGCCAGCTTTTATAGCGTAACGCCATCATTGTAAAAGGAAATCACGTACGGTGGATTCAATATGGGTAATTAATGTTGAATTCATTGCAATATTTTCGATAGTTTTTTGTCAACATTCGTTGTTTACCACGTTGCCATGGAGATTATCGCACAGAATAGAGCAGCGCTCTATAGGGCGCGTCAGTTATATAAGAATATCTCTATGTTATTTCTGTTTCCGGTGAAAGACGGTAAGCTTAGTTCAGGCGTCAATGCAACATTTGATGCATCATGTTACGGTTAGTCTTCAAGAATCTAAAATTACCTTACAAAACAATTGCATAAATAATACCTCGATAACTCAACTCACTTTGTCCTTTTATTTGTGACTAAAAATGTAGAATTTGCAACGTTAACGCAAATGCAAACTGTTATGATTAGAACCATATTGCTCAACACCGGAAGTTCACTAAATATCGAGTAAAGCTGGATGTGGGATAAATATTCTTTATTGACTGACGGGCCCTATTCGGCAACCGAGTTGCGCAACTCGGCAACACTCCAAGTTGCACTGTTAGTGCGACACGCCATGTCACACTTGCGACTTTGTCGCCAGAGTCAAAGTTGCAGGCAAATGGTAAAATGCGGGTCTGCGGGGATGCGGGACTGCAGTTTAGGATTAGTAGGGTTAGGGATAAGATTAGAGTTAGTGTTAGGGATAGGGTTGGTGTTAGGGTTAGCGATGGTGTTAGGGTTAGCACATTCTTTTCCTTTTTGTGACACTAGCAGCCCGCAAAATCCCGCATCCCCGCACGCCCGCATTTTACCCATAGCCAAAGTTGCACGACAAAGTCGCCAGGTGTGACATCACACTAACATTACGACATAAAATGCACACAACTGTCTATTTCACTGAAATAAAAAAAAACAAAAATGGCTGTAGTTAGTTATAAATTTAAAAAAAACGTACTTTTTATATTTATTTACTTTAGCTTAAGCGTAGAATATCTAATATCTTTGGTTAAAGTTAAAAATGCGCCTATGGCGTAATTTTGTAAACATAACAATACGTAGAGTTGCGCAACTCGGCAACACTCCAAATTTTCTGTCACATCGAGGCCAGCTTTTATAGTATTCTACGTATTGTTATGCATTATATACTAGTAGTTTTAAGTCTATTTCTCAGAAACAGAGGCCTTTGGAGGCCTGCTTCTGTATTCTCCATGTGATGTGATGTGATGAAACTTGCGAACGTGTGGAGGAAGTGGTTCTCTGTTGGTTCTCAGTTATGATAACTACATCATGGCTAGTAACAGACGCAGACGCCTGTAATGTCAGCTAGTGACACCTCAATGAAGTTTATTCGCCGCATCTTATTGCTTAATTTGACATTTCGCCGAAATATCACGTTGTTATACTGGCCGATAGTTGTTTGAATTTTTTTGCAATGAATTTTGTCACTGCCTCCATATTCGTAATTTTGTAAACGTTTACACGATAGTCTATCTCTCAGACTCTGTATAGACAGTTGTCTCTGTGGTCTAGACATCCAGAACCGGACATCATCAACTTCCAGTAAGTAGAACAAGAGAGTCTAGCACTGGCTAGGATGGCGCGAGATGATTCTCCCGCAAGCAGCACGGCGAGCAGCACGGCGCCTGCCAGCAGCACAGCGGCTGCAGCAGCACGGCGCCACGACGGCCAATGCGCGGTAAAGTGGGATCGGAATTTGAAACTTAAATTAGCTATAATGCTCAAATGCACTTCCGTCACAGACAGACGGACAGACGGGCCGGACTGGCATCATGGCGAGATGTATATTACATCTCGCGCTAAAAATTATGCGCCCAGATGCCCAGAACCCGATGTAGACGGTAAAACCTATCATCGGCAATGGCGTACGTAGAGGATTTGCGGTTTGTTTGTTTACAATTTGCGAATTATCTCGATGTTTCCGTGTCGATTTAATTTGGTAGTTCTGCTATATAGTGGGTTGATTTGTAAAATTCAAGTTTGTTAGAGAGCAAAGTTTAATTGTGCTAACTGCAAACTCTGAAATCTGAATGGATATGGTTACATTGATGTAAGGGGGGACGATCCTGAGCCCTCAGAACCAATGTTCACCAAGACCAAGCTGAAGCGATGCTGGAAGGTACGGAAGTCGCGCGACATCGGCGACGAGTGCGACGACGTCCGGTATCAGAGTGCCTTGAAGCATTTTCTTGAACCATTCTTTATTCTTTGCTCGAAGGCCACACGGTGCGCTGTTGACTGTCGGCACTCGGCAGACCTTGTCCCGTCCGGTCCTCCGAGGCTCCGACTCCAAGGGCTCCTCCTGCTAGCCTAGGGCGAGGCTGCTTCTTGGCCTTGAGGGCGGTCTTTCAGCTGATAATAACGGCACATCTCTGTTACCTCGGCACTCGTGACGTCATCAAAACATCATCTGTCGGCTGAGCTGTCGGGCTGGCAGCAGGTAAGATGGCGAATGTTGTGGTTTGGTTTATGTCGCGAATGTATATAAACGGACACTGGTTGAATGAACAGTGGCTGGTTAAGTCGAGTTAAGTCGAGGGTGTCGGTTAGAGAGTGTAACTCAGCTACCGGCATGTTATACTTTGATTATGGAAATTAATAGTTTGCCAAAACTCGGGCTGTGTTATCGCAGTCCCAGTGCTCCTTAGAACGAAATCGAAAACCAATATAAAACAGTAATTCTTTGGTGAGTGTGAGTCATGGGTTTCTATCAGATTATTTATGTAGATCTTTGTGTCATTGTTAACCGTAGTATTATATCAACGATATGACCAACATCGTCTCTTCCTTTATTTATATATCTATGTACGTCTGTGATGATACAAAAGCCTAGAGGTGCACAGGGAAGTACTCAAGATTGTATAATATTCTAAACGGACATAAATCAGAGACACATAATCTGATACCTGGCAGCTTGAGTCTTACTAAAATGTGACAGGTTTACAGGACAATTGTGCAGTGTTGGTTGGTGAGAAGATGCACAATGGGACATATAACGGAGCTGTCAACAAGACGATTACACATTTGCTGCATGCGTTGCATGCATTGTATAATGCTTATCACTGGAAATAACCCATATGGGCTGTTCACACTGTGCACAGATGCACACATCCATGCATAATGGTATTGTGAGTGTCGTCATTTCATTGCCATGAGTTTGTTACAGTGGACATAAGGATACGTGCCTGTCTGCATGTATTGAGGGATGATAGGTGGCCATTTATTGCATGCCTGAGCAGGCTCCTGGATGGGCATGACAGATGTGATGATGCTGCATGAATATGCCATTGTTTTTCTCGTCGTCCCGTCATATTTTAGTCACACCGGCCGCTTAATTTCTGCATATTAGGGGTCATTCACTAGAGTGCATTTAAGTTCCTATTAGCCTTCCATAGATCTATGTTGATATATTGCATACTTTCTGATATGTAGCAAGAATGCAGGATATTTGTTGAAAATTACTAATTTTAGCCTACCTATATATTCATTTTTAGTGCGAGATGTAATATATAGATCTCGTGCTTATGCTACAATGTCAGTGTCCGTCTGTCTGTGACGGAAGTGCATTGGCGCATTTTAGCATTCTGATCCCACTTTACCGCGCATTGCATCCGGGCCGTGCTTCTTGCGGCCGCCGTGCTGCTTGTGGGCTGATCATCTCGCGCCATGCTAGCCAGTGCTAGGTCTGTTGTTTTATCTTGCTCGGTATTGTGTCAGTAGTGTAGTAGGAATAATTAGAAACACTCTTACTAATGTACTGTTTGATGTAAATGCATACAGGACAGTCATCATTATGACAGATATGCTGCAGAGAGATCGCAAGTGGTCCTGTGAATATTGTACATACGAAAATTGGCCAGCATCTAAGAAATGTGTCTTGTGTCGTGCACCGAAGCCGATGCAATACATTGATGAGGATGCTACAACAGTAGAGCAGGACATCTACAAAATGGCTCCACTGATATGCCAGGACTCCATTCCAATTGATACCAGTAATAGTAGCAGCAGTGTTGATTTGAACAGTACCCGTTGGTCATCAAGTACAGATCCGGGTGCAAAATGGACTTGTCACATGTGTACATATCTCAATTGGCCAAAGGCTTTGCGATGTACGCAGTGCCGATCTGCGAGGTCAAGACAGTTGTCAGCGACTGCAGGTGCACCAGTGTCACGACCCCTGAATGTTGACGTAAATGCTTCGGCAGATACAGTATCATCTGCACGGAATTCACCCAGTTCTCCAGAGGCTGCCAAAGCAACAAACAATGACAGGAATCGCTCGGTTGCTGGGGTGTCAACAAACGAAGCAGTCAAGTGGCCATGTCGGGCGTGTACGTATGAAAACTGGCCTCGAGCAATGCGGTGTGTGCTATGCGGCTTGCCTCGCGGCGACCGAGGTGGGTCGTCGGAAAAAGAAACAGCCAGCAGCTGCAGAGGTGGGAATGTGCCGCGACGTCGTTCACCACCAACGTCATCGACTCGTATCAGCAGCAGTGGTGCCGAGCTTGCAGACAGCCACAGCGCCGGAGCAATGGCGTGTCCTACCATCCACCAACTGCACCACGAACGAAACGTTGGTGGACCAACCGTTGATGTGGCCATGGCGTCCAACTACATGAGTCCAAAACTGTACCAGATTCGCAACCGGCTACGTGATGTGGACTGGCTGTGGCTGATGGCATGCCAAGGCATCATCGAAGGTGATGTCCATGCTGTCGAAGCATACCTCGCTGCCAATGGAGATCCAGCAAGACAGTTAACCAGTGATGAATGTGCCCTACTTGGCCGTCCTAGTGCATATGCTCCAGGTTACTCACTGATTCACCTCGCAATACGGTTTCGGCGCGAGGATATGTTGTCGACTTTATTGGCTGCTGGTGAAATGCATGCTGGGAAGCCAAGAAAACGTGTGCCATCATATGCTGCTCCAGACGTGGCAGCGGCAATAGTCCGGGAGATCTCGTTATCACTTCGGCAGCGGAAAGGCGACTTCCTTTGCTACTTTGTTATGGAAACTGCCACCTTTGCACTACCTGGAGGTATTTAAACACTGTCTTGTGACCTGCTATTAAAAGAATACTATCATACTATCGAGTTTTACATGAAATTTAAATCTGTTTTATGTCGTTTTTTATTTTATTATTCAAATTCAGAACTGTTAATTTATATTGCACACTATAGAACTGCATTTGTTACATATATGGTTTGTATAAGTCACTAAAGATTTGTTCGAGTATTCATGCAAACTGATTTTCAGATACAGTTAGCAACAGTTTGCAAAGATGAAATTTATTACATTGAAAAAGTTTTTGTGACTGATCAAGTGTACTTAGTATTTATTTGTATGTTGCTTTACTGTGATGTGTTGATTGACTTCAGAAATTGAAGACTTGCCAAATTCTGTGAAGAAGCAGTTATTTGATGAGTTGTTGGATGCTAATGCACAGAAAGGTTTACTTTTTTTCCAAATATGATAAACTGCATAGAACTATGTGCAACATATCAGAAAACAGACTTCAAACCTCTGCAAAGATGCAACTTAGTGAATGCTAGTAGATTCTAGTGATGCCAGCAGATGCCTGGAAATGTCTTAGTTTAAATCTTGATTCATAGCAGTTAAAATTTTGTTAATTGTCTTTGTTTCTAGGTGTAACATTTTCTAATAATTTATGGAAATCTATCAGCTACTTTCTTTGAATAGTCTTGATAAAAGACAGAATGAATAATGGTTTGTAACTATGTTGCCTGACTTACAGATAATAAAGTTTAAAAGGCAACTCTGAGTGATGTTCGAATTTGCTACATAACTAGCTAATGTCAGTGTGAGTCATTGTACACCCATGAAGCATAAAAATTGCATGCCTCTGTTGGGATGCACTAGTAGGCTGAAAAAAAAGTAAAAAAAACTGACAACTTGAAATACACATAATGAATGAAGCTTATTAGATAATTGTCAGTTCTAACTGTACTGTACTGTATTATATACGATACTTGTGGACGATTATAAGCACGTTCTTATATCATATAAATCAGACACTAGACAGATATGGCACATGTTAACAAGCACCATGTTACTGGCCATTCTCACATTTATCCACAAGTTTAATGAGCCAAATCTGCCTTTACTGCCCAGCCATGTAGCACCACCACCCTTTTAGGCTTTTACTGGTACATATTTCTTGTTCCACTGAGGATAGGAGGCTGAGTTGGCTGTGCATTGAGTGTACTCAGTGCATTATGGACTGTTATCAGAGCTGGAGGATGAGGAGGAGCATGTGATTAACTGGAGCGTGGAGATGACCGACGTTCTTGGCAGCCGTCTGTATGCTCTGTGGAACCGCACGGCCGGCGACTGCCTCCTCGACTCTGTTCTGCAGGCGTCGTGGGGAGTCATGGATCGCGACAACACGCTACGCAGGGCACTTGCCGACAGTTTGAGTGAAGCTGCCTTCACGTATGCTGTGTCTCCATACCACACACCACATACACACTTTTTAACGGGCATTTTCCAGGTAAACCTAGGTTAGCTGGTTGAACATCAGCTTTTTCTGTCCACATGATTTGGAGGAGAATTTTGGAGTTACGAGCCAGATACAGTTACACGATCTAGCTGAATCTTTAATATGCATATGCACCATTTCCACAAAAAAGAGGCCAGTAGCTTTCTCGTCATAACTTCTGTATCGTTATTTTGATTTTTGGGCCCATTCCATGGGGCCATAGCGGTCCCCTCTGTCACGCATTGTCGTCGTGGTCATCGATGCGCAGGCGGCGTGCGACAGTGGCGGCAGTAGCGACACCTGGTGAATGACAATGTAAAACGGCTCGCAGTAGCGAATGGGCCCAACATTTT
>Ga0209782_1001396_pt1 | contig 12522 bp, 4 predicted proteins | sample WorMetmaBAHAMAS1_FD_187390 | JGI IMG/M metagenome (GOLD analysis project Ga0209782, IMG submission 187390) | Marine gutless worms symbiont microbial communities from Max Planck institute for Marine Microbiology, Germany - Inanidrilus... | ecosystem: Host-associated > Annelida > Digestive system >... | reverse complement strand
CAATAAACAGAGCAGATTTCAGCCTCCGGCGGAATGTCAGCAACGTGTTGGCCTGCTTAACCGACAGAGGTAAAGCATTCCAAGCACGTGCAGCAGCAACCGGGAAGGCGCGGTCACCAAGATATATTATAACACAATGTACTATCGTTATCGACATGACTATCTCCCCTAAAGTTGTCCATACACTCAATTGTACATATGACCTCTGCCTTCGAAATGATCTGACACCACGCAAAAGTCTTGGTCTTGAGATGCAGTCTTGAGAAAAAAGGTTAGGTTTACATCTCTGGTATATAGTGTATAACAGTGAGGCCATTTCTCAACCACACGCAAAATTAACGTCGGCTCCTAATGTAATTAAACTAAAGTAAACGAGTACAGCAGTTGGCAATGCATAACAGTGAAATAAAACCTGGATGTATTGTACACGCAGCACTCTAACGACAGAGCGACCGATACATCTAGTCTAAACGAAACTGTACAGAATAAACACAAACCAGGCAAGCGAGTTCTGCTGTTAGGACCCGATTCACGACCTGAAGGTCGTCTCTGACTTGATGAAGACGCAGTATCTGGTGCCTGTATTCACGTCACAAACACCAACACTTATCACCCGTCATCGACAAGACCACGAAGCAAACAAGAAACTCTATTTTGGAACAGAAACAGCATGATGACATGTGTATCAGCTGAAAAATCTCTTAAACAGATTCTATATTACAACTGATAACCAACATAGCGTGCAATAGTCTTACTAGTAGCATATATCAGTGACAGTAATCATAGTAATGGTCATGTGCTGCAAGTGAAGTCGTGCACTCAGCGTTATCAACGTCACCACGGTGAACTTGCGACAATGGAAATGGATATTCAGACCACTTAGAATACAATGTGTGACATATTAACTAGCCTCATCCACAATCCACGCTAGTTCTTCCACATGACACAATAATCCGCCAGACAGTTATCGGCAAGTTTCTAAGAACACAAGTGAAGATCTTCGCAGTGATAACACAGACAGAAATAAATGAATACTCCAGTATTTGATGCAGCATTAATGACTGTGCATGGCAATGACAACATCCTTCAACGTCACGGAATGATTTCCATAAAATCTGAACAACTTCCAGCTGTCAAAACTCACAGATGAATATTTCAGTTGGAAGAGTCAACAAACACGCAGCATGCTTTGCCAGATGCTAATTTTGATAATCCCTTGACAGAGCGCTGAGTAGGGTTCAACATAAGCTAATTGGACATGAGTCTTTTCATGTAATTATTTGCCATGCTACCAACAATGAAAGCCAAACCACAAAGAAAAATGACAAACACAAGCAATCTGGCCCAAATGAAATACAGATATACATTTAGCAGTAATGAGCTGCTATCGACCTGCAGAAGGCAGGACCAAGTTTGTGTGATGCTCAGTTTAGAACACAGTGTGAAAATGTTCTGCCATCTCTGAAAATGTTCCTTCCGCCCAATGCCACTTACGGCTTGTGATCCATACACCACCTCCACTGTCAGAGGTAAGTTAAAAGTCATTGCTATTTATCTGCACACAACCAAATCTCTTCTGCTGTACCTTCAGTGCTTTGACACTGTTTGGTAGGGCGGCAAGAAGAGCATCCGGCACGTGAAGTGTGGAGTGATGGACTGCTGTTACAGTTATCTGTCTGGAGTGAAGTGCAAGTGATTTGCACATTGTCCAGCTGATGCCACTGCCCCCCCCCCACATCATCTCTAGCTTCATGAAAATCCAGAATGGTTCTGCCTTCTGGTACCGGCTTACTCAGGCTGTAATGGAAAAGAAAAAGAGGCCGTTAAATGAGTGTTGATGTTGCTGTTAAAGCAAATGTCTACAAGCCTACATGGTGTATCACAGTGTACAGCTCAGCTGAAAGACAGCAATTATCCTGTGAACAGAGAACTAATCATTGACACCTCGCTTGTGGAGATGATGCCATACTGCTGTGCCATTCTCACAGAACTAATCCTGATATATTATAACACAATGTACTATCGTTATCGACATGACTATCTCCCCTAAAGCTGTCCATACACTCAACTGTACATATGCAGCAGCAACAGCTACATACTTTAGCAGGAGTCTTGTCCGAAGCCTTGTCTGTCGCTGGTCTCTCAATACGTGCTGCTGTACTAACAGTACTAGTGCTAGCGGTGCTGGAGCGTGGCTGACTCGATGTCGTTAGCTGCCCACCCGCAGCTGAAGCCGAAGATGATTTAGCACGACTATCAGTAGTCGGCACTGTTGACGCTGTCTTCACCGGCTGTTTGTCTGGCACAGCACGCGAGTCTCGACCACGCTCACCAGCAACATCCGGCGGCTGTGAATCGCGCTGCTGAGACGACGTGCCTCCGTGATCATTACGACCCGACACTGATCGTTGTCTATCTCCGACGTCTCTCTCCCTGGAACGCTCACGAGGTCGGGCAGGCGTAGTCTTATCATGTTCTCCAGACCTAAGTCCAGACGCTGTAACCACATAGCACACACAGAATTCCAAGCCATTACTACAACGAAAACTTTCAGGACACAAAAGTAAACAAACAGATGTCTAAATAAATGTTAATAACAGCAATACAGTTGTTAGCTATAAACATTAATTAAATTAAATTAAATTAGGCTAGTATGACTGAATTTACACACACAACATGTAAACATTTACAAGTCAAAGAAATCAAACACGTTATTCACATAACGACTGCAGTGTGACAGACCAATACTCACAACGTCTAGAAGCATCATTGCCTCTAGACGACGTCACAGCTGTGCTGGTCGAAGTGACGGAACTTGCCGTGCAGCGAGTCACATTTGATGATCGTTTCAATGGTGAAGACGACCGTGACCTGGACCTGCTGCGCTTCCTGCACAGCACCAGCAGCAGCAGCATGTCGTTAATGACCTTATGTTGCTCTTCATTCTCTGAGTGGTGCATATCAACGAGGCAAGAACACTAAAGAAACATCAAGCACACTACAGAGCTGGTCTTGCCACTAAGCTATGTGACAAATGACAATGCACTGAATGCATGCCGTAAACTACACAAATCACAAAATCACAAATGACAAATCACACATACAGTAAGTACACCATTTAATGTCCACTGTCCTGGTATCAGCTGCCACACTGACTTTGTACAAGTTGTGTATCCTCTTGAGACAAACCAAAATTTATCATGCCATTTTTATTATTATCCCACCATGTCCAGTGGCTCCTGTGTCCAATTCTACCTACCTACATCACCTACAACATTTATAATCTGCACAAAAGAATCTTGCACCTCACTGGTCTATCTCTGCTGTGATACCTAATTGCAGACTGGTTCACTTACTGACGTTTTTGCATTACCAGTCTTAATTTTGGAAGTTACTCCAAAATCGGGTCCCTCTAACGAAAATCTTTGGGGGATAAGTTGAGCCATCTTTTATTGGATGCCCTTTCTGTCATTGCTCACTCAATCAACAGTGTCCGAGCAATTGAGGATACTCAAGACTTAAAGAATTGCTGCCAAACAGGAAAAAATCACCAACTGGACTGCAGCCACACCATGGATACACCAGCTTTCAACCAGGGGGATATTTGATTAATGAATCTGAATTTGGATACATAGTAAACCTTCATTCTGATTGACATGGCAAGTTGAATACAACAGTGACATAACATGACATCACTGTTGTTTCTTTATGTTGTTTTCGGTCCTATTTTGCACATTTTAATTATTAACTACAATGATGCTGTTTTTTTCAGCGGTTGTTGCTATTCGGATTCACTATGTATCCGAATCCAGCTTCGTTAATCGAATATCCCTAAACTGCAGCCACACTACAAATACACCAGCATTCCGATGTCGTAACCCAACAGCAAGTATATATTATCATACTTACGTTCCACGTGTAGTCGTCCGCTGTCTGCCTGTGTCACGCGAAGTAGCTGAAGTGTTATTTCGACCTTGGTCCATGCTGTCGCCAGCAGCTCGTGCAGGTCTTGGTTGTAGCCGTTGCAGCGGCTGACGATCGCCTGACAGTGGCACATTCTCTGAATGTGGACGCCTTGCTGGTCTATCTCTGCTGCGATCCCTAACTGGAGACCTATTGGGTGGTCTGGCGTCACGATTCGTTCCTGTACTCCGTCTGTCAGTCGGCATGTGACTAGCCTTGGAAGCTGCGTCACTACTGGCAGGTACAACAACCTTCGACCGATATGGCGGAGATTTGTCACCGACACGTCGGAGTGATGCATCTGCAGGAGGTGGCGCTGCAAGTCTTTGAGACGGCTTCCAGTTCGGTGGACTGCGCTGTCGGTCGTGTGGTCGGCCTGAGTCATGTACAGCAGGCACCGCTGGCATTGACGCCAAACTTGCCAGTCGCTCGTCAATCTTGTCACGACCACTGTCAACAACATTCAGCAAATTCTGTCTTCACTGTCTAATGCAGTTAACAATAAACTTGAGACGGAACAAACAGACCACTCCTGCAAACTCAGATTAAACTGGATATTGGCAAATAAAGTAAAGCTCTGCTATATAAAGGGATAACAAGTTAGAACAATCACTACTGGTTTTCAGTAACACTGTTATAATGCTGCTGTCATTGTCATAGTAAAATTAATTTTTTTAAATATCAGCACTAATGTACATTTTTTTGGTATCCACTTTGTCATATACGTGGTCACATATCAGTACTAAAACAGACACATATACTGTATGCAGCAAAAAGATTGATGATTACCTGACAGTTTGCTGCTGTCGAATGCTTTGGCCAAGAGTTGAGGAGACTGGCGGACGAGGACTCCGTGATTTAGACCTGACAACAGCGATTAGCATCAGTTACAGGTGCACAGAATTACCTTGTCTATTTGCTCACTTATTATCTGCTCATTTTCATTTCTAGGGAGACCCTGAGCCAATCTGTGTCAAGCTTGGAATAATACACCATTCAAATACACAAAAAATAACTAGCAGCTACAATGGCTGCGTTTTTTTAATTGCGTCCGACCGTTCTAGAGCGATCTGCCCCGGTACAGTGTCGCTTCTTTACTACATACAAACGATCCACTCTGCATTCTTTAAAACCAGACAAGACCGCTCAGACTGCTCGGATATTCATCGGAGGTTATAGGTGGACAGCGTGAGAGTTGTTTAAATTTTGGTGCCAAAACAATAGATGGATAATTCTGATGAAAAGTATGCTTTCATTTAATTGTTTTGGATAACGGTCTTCCTTATTTAGTTAAAGGGAGGTGATTGCAGTAAACATTAACATTTTAGTTATATACCTGCAACGTCGTGTCGTTCTTTCATGCTGGGGCAGATTAATCCAGTCTAAGTCATCTTGTCTCAGACTAGATTAATCTAGTATGGATTAAAACAATGCAGCCAATGTTTATGAATACAAAACTAACATCTGTTTATATACATCTAAACCCCCCAGCTACTAAGAACTACATGCATATCAAACTGGTACAACAGCATATTCAAACTCAGGAAGATGAATAGCATGGCTTAATGAAATGTTCCCTGTGAGAATCAGAGAACCCTGACATCCAGCCAGTTAAAAACTGAGTGGTGGGGTGCTGGTGAGTTTATTTGTCTGGGGCGAGGTGCAGACTTGCATATGGACCAGCTGATGCCACTGACACTCACTGTCTCTTGCTTCAGTAAAATCCAGATTGGTTTTACCTTTTTGGTATTGGAACACCTGAGTGAGTAGTCTTGGACACACGGCCATTAAATGGGTGTATGAGTTCATTTATGGATTTTACTTTTACCAGAGAGCATAAAGGGTGAATTTTCTCTTCCTAACAAGTCTGTTGGTGCAGCTAGTGATTTTGCCTGTCTGAAGTCTGTGCCTTGACTTGAGTTCCATTCAGTACTGTGACATTCTTGGTTGGGTGACAGCACGAGCATCTGTCCTGTAAAATAATATGCATATTAATGTCCTCAAATGTTCTTTTTTGGGGGGGGAAGGGATAACTCAACCGGGAATAATAGGGAAAAAGCATGGTTGAACAAACGCTAACGGTATGTCTGCCTGCAATGACTGCATTCAGTACTACGAACTAACATACCTTGACGAGTAAGAAGAACATGAAGAATTGGAGTACGAAGAACATGATGACGAAGACCGAGAACAAGATCGAGACGACATGGAGCTAACAACATCGTCAACGGCAAACAATACAACAACATCTGTAGTTAATTCACACAGAATGGATAAGCTCAATCACCTAGTGATCATGTAACAATATTAGTCTAGTTGTAACTTTGCCAACATCATCGTTGTCACAGATTTCAATGTTATTGTTGTCGTCAGCACCAGCACCTTCATCTTTGACAACATTTTTAACTAACTCCATGCAAACACACAGACAGACAAACAGACATTCTTATCACAATACTTTGCACCCCTCTCTATCGTGAAGTAAATATTCCTTGGTTTTAGGAAACTTGACTTGATGAATTCATACTGTTTTTTCAATACAATATAAGAAACATACAGTATAATCTCATCTGCACTCAAAGAAAAAGTCCAAATGGACGATTTAATTGACGAACTGCCGGTGAAAAAACGACATCTGAGTAATCTGCTGGATTTAATGCCGGATTAAATTAATGGGAGATTAATTTGCCGTGGAAAAACCGGACCTCAATCACTTAGAAATATTAAAACACATGAAAGACACCTGCTAGAGACGGAAGAGAAGCTACCAGCGCCGGAGTGAGATCTTCGACGTCGACGACCACGTGATATACTACGAGAAACACGCTTACGCATTGGTGATCTCGACCTGAACATACATTAGCCGACTGACAATGCCGCTACAAATCAGTGTTACTGAAATAGTACAAGGACATATTTAAATGACAAAAACATGGAAACATGATAAATGTATACTGTGAAATCGTATCAACTGGAAAATCAAATAAACAGCAGGTTTTTCTTCTTTTTTTGTCTTTTCATTCCACAGTTAGTTAGTTGGTGTTTAACGTCCCTTTTCAGCACAAATATATGGCTATCTCAGGGACGAAAGGTCCGGGGTGGAGAGCTATCCCCACCCAGTATAGAAAGGCCAGCAATATATTAACATCAACCCTGGCTGCCTTTTTATTCAGCAGCCATCCATCGAGAGGCTCATTTAAATTATTACAATAGTGCCGATAACAGGAAGAGACAAAAAAACTAAATGATAGAGAAGAAGGTGAGAAGTGGGGAAGTGACGGGATAAGGGGGGATTGCCCCGGGCCCACACGGGGCCTTTTCATTCCACAACACTGCAAACTAGTAGAGTTCAATCCATAACAGCAGATAACATCATTCGTCGGCTGAAAGTATAGTCACTGTAGCTCACCTTAACCAAGGATCTTTCCAGTTCTCACTTCCGCGACTCCAAGCAACAGGTGGTGCAGGCAGAGGCCCAGCCGGTAGACGGACACCGTCCACGGGTGGACCATCAGGTGGTGGTGGAGGCGGTCCTCGATCAAACCGCAGTGGTAGTGGCAAATCTCGTCTGCCTTCAAACCTAATTGCACATTATCTGTGATGTACCTGTGTGTTATGTAACTTGAAACTGCCCATCTGCCAATGCTACTATCAGAAAGAACTTAAAACATATACAATAACTAACATAGTGAGCAGTTTCTTAACACAAAACATCAGCACATTCAGTGCCACAAAAGTACATAAAAATTCTTTTACAATCTATACATGCACCACAAGGTGATAAATAAGCAATCAGAGGAATGCTGTACCTTGGAGAAGGTGGTGATAATCTCCTTCCTCTGTCAACATCCTGCACAATTATTCAATGCTAACTGTTGTAGTAACCAGCCAGAAATTATATCAACATTTCAGTACACTATCATAAGCAGCAGCACTCCCTTATAAACAGTCAGGACTTGACTGGTCTGAGGCTGAAACTAATAACTTCTTCACAAATTTCCTTCAACATTCACAACAGCACAGTGCCAGGACACTATGAGTAGAAGGCAGGTCAACCTCATCACATTAAGCGTCTGTGATGGATATCCATCATATACCGGTACACTGAGCGACAGTTGTGATCACTAGTTCACATATTTGTAGAATGTTACTAGACGATTTGGAAAACCTGCTGTGATTATTAATCGCAGCAGATTTTCCAAATTACCAAGTAAAATTCTACAAATATCTCAACTAACATGGTAGCGTTTGGCAGGCATAACCATTAAAGCTGTTTAAAAAAATTTATTGTTTAGTTTTATGGACTTTTTGCTGTTGATTTACATGGGCTCGCAGTATCACTATGCAGCCTGGGTGACAGACAGAATATAAGCTTTTCAGCATTTGATCCAGTATGCCCTGGTGTAGCAAGTGTACGACATATCAGCTGCTTTAAGCATCTACAAATATTAAATAAGAACATTAGACTGAGAATAAAAATGTGGCATAAATATTTGTATGCTCTGTTTAGGACAGTCATAACAAATACAGCACTACGCACAGCAGCAACATGCCGTAAGATCTCCAGAGAAACAGCAACTCACCAATGGTACTTCTGGTGGTGGTAGAAATCGAGGTGGAAACTCGGGAGGCAAACCTCGGCCCCATTGAGGAGGCAGTGGTTCCACTGGAGGATGATGTTGCCACGCTTCCGGTGGAGGTGGAAGAGGGACCACAGGACGATCAAAAAACCTGTTATTACAAAACATCAAACACTTGCTGTCAATGCCGACCAGCTGTATATTACACACTCACAAAGACACAGTGATAACTTCATAAATTGCACATTAATGTCTAGTTTAAAAAAGTATGTAAAAAATGTGATCTGCTACTTACGCCGGTGTGAATGGGTCTTCAAACGGAGGTGGCGCTGGTGGTGAGAAGCGACCAAATGGCTCAGCAGCAGGTAATATGTCCCTGACAGGCAGAGAAGGGGGCACTGCATCACGTACTGGCGGTGGTAGGTCCGGCAATGGTACAGGCTCACATTCTACGACTGGAGGCATTAGTACTGGAGGATTGTGAGATGATGGAGACAATTCCACAGCTGCTGAAGCTGGTTCTCGGTGACCATCAGTGCCAGATGCCAAACGCTTCCTGCGACTCTACACCACAGCATAGTGCACCGCAGTTAAACAATCATCGACAAACAACTTATAGATGAGAACACCAAGGAATAAAATATAAAAAAAACTTTAATTGTAAATAGTGTTTGGTATGGTCCATCAAACATCAAACACTATGGAATATCGGAATATCGCGATGGAATAGTATGGAATATCGCGCTGTTAGCACAGTATCGCATCGTCTCAATATCACGATAATTCTTCTCCAAACAGAAACGATACTCCACACAGCTCTAGTTAGACATGTCTGCATGAGCAATTAGCATCACTCCATGGTGCGGCGGTCCGGTCTGTGGCCGTCCCGCTTCAGTCATATCCCAATCCCGCAAGCCCAACATGTGAAGCTGACACTAACTGACCAGCAAACTGCTTTGCTGAAGCATTCCGCTGAATTAAAACGACTAACAGTGGCCAGTGTGTATCCACAGCTATCACCAGTTGTTTAAGGCATTATACATAACATATTGTTACAGTAATAACATAGGGGCTTAGTATCAACACTAATTGTAAAATACATAAAAATCATTTACCACTACACACACACAACCATTTTCAGGTCATTATAGATCAACATATGTTAGCTGACACCATCAGTTCAGACTCTCTTAGGAGCAAAAAAAGTTTTACTGTTCCATGCTCTTGCTAACTGACTCAGTCAGTATACCAATATCAATAGACAGAAAATTTTCATACGCTAACTAGATTTATGGTGAGTCAAATGCAGGAAAATAGTACAAAGGAAGACTGCAGCATTCACACAGCAAACTGACAACAACAACAACCTGCTTAATAGCCCTTTATCCACAACAACTGAAAAATGTTAATTCACAATCATTCCCTGTAGATAATATATATGATATCTTTAATTAACATTCTCCATTTATCACGCTCCACAGCATCTTCCTTTTGCACATGTTTCCACATGTGCAAAAGGTGAATTTTCTCTTCCTAACAAGTCTGTTGGTGGAGCTAGTGATTTTGCATGTCTGAAGTCTGTGCCTTGACTTGAGTTCCATTCAGTACTGTGACATTCTTGGTTGGGTGACAGCACGAGCATCTGTCCTGTAAAATAATATGCATAATAATGTCCTCAAATGTTCTTTTTTTTTGGGGGGGGGAGGGATAACTCAATCAATGATAATCATTTCCGACAACATCATTCCATGTTTGCTTTGCTTTACCTCAAAAAAGCCGCATCATAATCCATGCATTTTTTCACCAATTCAAACAACCATTCTTGAAACATGCCCACATGTGCCATCTCAACCTATTTTGCCACACCTTTGTAATTATAATATCTATTCCCAGTCTCTCTCCAAACTCACTGCATGTGATTGACATGAACCTATCTGTTACTGTAACACCACATGATTATTCTAATCTCAGTCCTCTGAAAGTAGCTAGCTGACCCTTAACATAAGACACAGGCATAGCAATGTAGACTCAGATGACAAGAACCTCCTTGGCATGTCGAAGACCACGTTCCCACGCTGATTCATTCTTGATGTCTGGAGATGGCACAGGCAGACGAGGAAGTTCACGCTAAATAACAGCACAAACACACAAGCATACATCACTGCATCTCGCCACTGAGCCTCAGCAGAGTGCCGCAACAGTTAACTAGCAAGCAGTGAATTATGACAGAATAAACAATACAATCTATCAATATCACAGAACCACATCCAAGGTGCCCATAAACAAACGTCGATATGCACAAACACATGTAAGTAAGTAAGTAAGTAAATGTATTTCTAAGGTGCTTCAAGGTCAGAGCGCTGCGTTCATGCTTCCCGAAAAAGATGTCTTATCAGTTGTCGTCGGAACAGTCCGTGAGTGATGTCTAGGTTGCACAGCTGGACCGAGAGAGAGTTCCACAGGCGAGTTCCAGCGGCTGCGAAGGTTCTGTCGCCGTAGCTGCTGAGTGTTCGCGGCACTACGCAGGTCGCAACGTCGGCTGATCGCAGAGAGCGTCGAGTGCTTCAGAGACGAGGCAGCAATCATCTGCCAAGTAGAGAGGCGTCTGTCTAAGCAGCGACAGGTGAACCAGACAAGCCAGTTGGAACTTAACACGCTCTCGAATTGGTAGCCAATGAAGTTCTCGTAGTACCAGCGTGATGTGATCACGACATCGTGTGCCAGCGATCAATCATGCAGTGGCGTTCTGCATAGACTGTAACTTGCGCAGATGAGTGTCCGGCAAACCGTAGAGCAGCGAATTACTGTGTGTCAACATGTGCAGCAGCAAGGTATTTCACTGCCCAGTTAACAGACCAAGCAATCCACCACATAAAACGTTCAAACTAAAGACCAACAAATGGAAATTCTAACCAACAGTTTGCACAACAAGGACTTCACATGTACGTAAGTTATAACTAAAGATTATCACAACTGTAACAGAAAAGACATTGCGAACCTCACGAGAGTGTCTGGATCGATATCGTGAACCTGGTTCCTGAACAAAAAAACAAGCACCAAATAATTACTTAATGTATATAAATATCTTAACAAGAACAGCAAATAATACAAAATGCTGTCACTGGCACTTAAGACTGAGCATGTCATACTGATCAGTATGCTCACAACACATCAGTTACTCATGTTGGCAGTTACTCACACTTTATACCTAAAACAAAACTTATGTCTTAAGCAGAAAACTTCACCATCTAAACTCACCACACCAATTCAGCATTCCACACAAGCACGAATGATTGTTTAATTATCACGCAACACAAAAAGGTCATTTTGGAGACGTTTTTCCCAGCTGGCTAACACTGAAAAAAAGACAAAAACCAACAATGCTAACCACAAAAAACACAACATACTAAATTGAGTATCAGAAAGTACACTTTATGCAGCATTTTAGTAGTTCAGAAAATATTGGGAGGTCATGCTGCGCTGCACTACTCGGCAAAGATGTATGTGGCATACAAACAAAATACATGAGAATGAAATGCACCTAAACCGAACTCTATAAACAACATGCAAACTTGAGAACTGCACATGTGTACAACATTGTGCAGATAATCTATAGTGCACACATGATTTCGGTGTAATTCCGTTATTGTGTCCTTGCAGCCTTTAGCTTATGGCATGTAATAACGATGGTAGTCAGCACCCTTGCTGACTCATACTTGCATACATACATACATACTTAAAATGTTATAGTGCCCAGTATACATAAAATAGACCTACTGTGCATTACAGAAGTTCAGATAAGAATGATAAACTAATTAAAAGCAATGTTAAAAAGATGAGTCTTTAATGCGCGTCGTTGTGAGTCAATGAGTCTGATGTCAGTGGGGAGACTGTTCCAGACGTCAGGGCCGCTGACTGAGAATGCACGTCGACCGAACTGTGTTCTTGTTCGACGGACGACAGCGGACCTGGTTGTGGA
>Ga0209782_1001395_pt1 | contig 12522 bp, 10 predicted proteins | sample WorMetmaBAHAMAS1_FD_187390 | JGI IMG/M metagenome (GOLD analysis project Ga0209782, IMG submission 187390) | Marine gutless worms symbiont microbial communities from Max Planck institute for Marine Microbiology, Germany - Inanidrilus... | ecosystem: Host-associated > Annelida > Digestive system... | reverse complement strand
GTTATGATTACAACCGTATTGCTCATAACCGGAAGTTTACTAAATATCGAGTAAAACTGGATCTGGGATAAATATTCTTTATTTACTGACGGGCCCTATGCGGCTGGGAAGAGCGTCTCTAAAGATGACCTATGTTTTGTTGAGTGGGACAGTCTTTCAAGCAATAACGGTAGCAGAAGCAGCAATAGGACCCGACTGTATTTTAAAATATATACTTACTTCTTTACCACTGATGAGCTGCTGGTTAATTTTTTTGATGTTTTCAGTATGTTGGTTGGGAGTCACAAGACTGTGTGGCCTGCAAAGTCCTTCTGTCCTAGTAGATGTTTGTTAACTACCCAGCTGACGATACAGTGATCCAGAGAAAGTGAGTGGGTTAAGGAGAAACTGGTAGTAACATTAGTAGTTACGATGGCTAATAGTTTGATATAATGATAGTTTAACACTTATAATTTTCTCTGCTGCTGTTGAATACAGGGAAGTGAGTCGAAGAAATACATGTGTCATCTTTGCAACAGCAAGTTTGGAAAAGGAAGTCTGCTAACGAAACATCTGCGGTTGAAACATCATTATGCTTTGCCGTCCGGTCATAAACGATTTCGGTTTGTGTGCCACTATGTGGTCATATATTGTTTTTACTCTTGTCTGTAGTGCTTTCAGTGCGTGTATTCCAGTGGCTGAGAAATTCGTAAGCACCAGCATGTATAAAATCGCAGTGCAACACTCTCTAGGAAATCTTAGGGACCCACTCGAACCAGCTAGTCATACAGTAAACACCGAAAGTTGAACACAAAGTGTGGTTGTTTACGTATATTTGGTAACGTGTTTTGCAGAGTTTACTGCACGTTCACACTTCAGTTGTTGGTATAAAATGAAGCTAAGGGTGAAGCGTATACCATATGATACACTGATCTTAAAATTTAAGTCCATACAAATACAGGTTTTTACTGTTTTAGTAAAATTCATCCCATGTGGATAGCGTATTTCATGCTGCATCAGATATTTTACAGTTTTCAGTGTATGATCCAAGAGCATTGAGCATTTTATGCTGAGTGAGATTACTGCAAATGCTGATGGCAGTATCACTTCCGGTGTACCTCATAACAGTTGATAATTTTTGATGTTTCATTTTTATACACTTTTTTCATTACATACTGGATGGCAAAATGAGTAAAAGAGCTTAGCAGTAATGTTAGTTGCTTGACTGCATCAGTTTCAACAAGTGACAAGACTGTCATGAATAAATTAACCACAGTTGCATTTTGTAGATCTCTAGTTTACTGTGGTAAAAATTCCTGTCAAATTGTGTGTGGGTCTGGTTACATATTAGACGCATTATATTTTATTTAGAGCCAAAGTCTAGTAGAAAGTGGATGTTTATTTGCTGCTAATCAAGGAAACAGTACATGTTGTTTGCCCTTTTTGCGATAAATGCTTAGCGAGGATTTAATTTAGGATCAACTTAACTGTTTTGTGATAGCAGGGTTGGTGTAGGTATAACACCATTGACGAAAACTCAGAGCATTTTCTCCATAATCAAAGTGTGTAAGTTGCTTTCAGCTGAGGTATGTGGGCAGAAAAAGTTTACTGCAACAAAATCTGGAAGTTCCAGCTAATTAAGGTTGATCTCTATATATAGTGAACATAAAACGGTTATTGTTAACTGTTTTCAATGCATACTGCCGTTACCGGGCATTGCAGATATAAGAAGGATAAAGATGGTTACTATCGACTGCTGGCTGTCCGCTACGAGAGCATGGACATGAAAGAACAGTTAATCTCTGGACTGGCACCGCTGTGTGTATCAGAAGATGGCTCTTCTGGCGACTCAGCACCTTTTGAGTCGTCTCTGGTATTTAATCTGCAAGACAGTACGACCGACGACACTGCCGTGCCGATGTCCAACTTGGAGCTTCTCGGTAACGTTGCATACGCAATGTCGCAACCCGACGGAACTGATGTATGTACAGATGCGGGCGACTTTGCACTAGCGGATGGGCAAATGCCTGGCAGTCACGTTATTTATGTTGTACCTACTGATGATGATGGTACACCACAGAGCTTTGCGACTGCGTTGCAGCCAACGGTTAAGCATTTATCTGTGGAAGATGGTGAAAATGTAGAGAACGATTCTTCACGCAGCATCACTGACATAACCAACACGTCATGCCTGTACTACGGATCGCTGCCGGACGCTTGCGAGTTGCCATGCGGTGTTGGCCGAAGACCTACCCAGTACGGCATGTGCAGTGGAGATTACAATGACAACGTGACAAGTAGCCGCATTGAAGACGAGCTAGCTGAGTGTGACTCTGATTCGGCCGTTTTAAATGTTGTCACCACTAGTGACTGTAGTTTTATCCATGGTGTTGGCCCGTCACTTGAATCTTTCTCACTTTCACTGCTTACAGATGCAGTAACCTCCTGATCAAAAGCATGCGGATAACAGATGCGTTTTTTGCACATGGCATGATTTGTCATATGTAACGACTGGTATTCTAAACAGGGAAAAACAGTTGGGTAATTTTAATATACTGTAATATGCCTCGTGTGGTACAGTACAGCCTAGTAAACTAGTAAACAATATTCAGATATTCCAATGGTAACTTATCAGAATTATACACTAAATAATGTTTCATTTACTGATTTGAACTTGATTCAGTTCAACTCAGATTGCTGAGATTTGTATGTTCTCAGGTCATGAAAGTAAAATTTGTTGTGATAAAATTCAGAGGTTACAAGTGAGGCACATGCGGTCAGTATTAAAAACTAATTTACAGATGTACACACAGAGGTATGGTAACATACGAAAATCACGCTGATGCTGAATCTTTAGTTATTTTGGATAATGGCAGTTGTATAGGTATAATGTAACGTGATTGTATAGTGTGGCTCGATCAACAAACTCTTAAATTGCTGACGTACAGCATGTGTTGTCGAATATCACAGTTCTAGCTGCCACTCACATGTTATATCCACATTGTAATGAGCCATGTACTATGCAGCAGTAGCATATCACCAAACTTTGGCTGGTACTCATTTCATGTGCATCTAAGTAAGGATAGGATAGTTGACCTGGGTGGCTTGTTACATACTGATGTGGCTTTCCTGCCTGAAGGTCACACATCACACTACTAATTGGGTCCTACGTAGAGTTCAGTAACTTGCCTCAACTTGATGCACCAAATACTGTTGACACTATGCCAAACTTGCGTCGTTAAATTAAATGACGATGTTTTGAAGCGTGTGATTGTACTGCGTTTCACATCTTGCCTTATACATTCTGTCTACTGTTACAATTGCTTTCTTGAATTACATACTACACTGTCTTTTTCATATCTAAATTTTTTCCTGAACTTTTTTTCCCTTCTTCTCTTACATTTTACTCTGAATCAGAAACAAAACTGAATTGTGTTAAGCCCATGCTACAAAAACCGGTTTCCAGTGCTGTTGACCAGTGCTAGTTAAGGTGAAATTTTCAACAGGATGACCACTTTACAGCGCATGAGATTCCGACTGTTCCAGTAGGGCAGGCACAGATTCATCAATATACTGCAGGTTACAGTAAATGCTGTGGCCAATAGTCATTGCTTTACATTAATTAACAAGGCCTAGCGATGATCCCTTCCCTCGCACCGCGACTGCAATGTGCAGTAAATTGGGATTGGAATTTGAAACCTAAATTAGCTATAATGCTCCAATGCACTTGTCACAGATCACATAAGCGCGAGCACGCTAAAAAACGTCAGGTAGCCACTGTGTTTTCAGGATCCAACACTAAGCAATATTTGTGGATATCTTAACTAATTTAACTGATACCATTGGTAGTTTAACTGTACAATAAAACTAGATTTCAGTTCTATTGACTTTTTCTGATCACTTTGTAATTACCCGACTTTCCAGGTGAGTGGTCACCCTGTTATATCTTTCAAATACAAAAAGAATTTGTGTAATTTTAATTGAATTATTAACATTTTCGTCAATTACTTGAAATGCACACATTGTTAGTATGAGTCTTGATTTATTTAATTTAATTTGTCACTATGTGAAAAATCAGAAATGGTTAGGCCGTATGCACATTAACTACGCAACATTCAAGAAATGATACCCATTGATAATGGCTGAAAACATCTATTTTGGATCTCAAGAAAACGTAACTTCCGTAAGGCTCAGTTCAACTCATTTACAGCAGAAGCAATTACAAAAATAATAACTGTACAAGATTCACTAACCAATTAGCATGCAAATCAACTACAACCACATAAACAAAATGACAAATGGCTACGTACTAAAATTCCAGATGCATATATGTTATCAGCATTATGTTAATAATACGTGTAATTTACTATAGATTTGAGACACACTAGCAAGTGCACGTCGAAGAGAACAGTTAAGTGTTCTGCAATAAAACGTGGAATAACTATCTACGTGGTGGTCCAGAAAAATTGCACAAAGCTTATTGCATCAAAACTTTGCAACCGCGAGTGACGGCATGACTCCGTTTTCACCAAAATGTTCAGAAATTTAACTGCATTTATTAGTATAAAAGTAATCTCTGCTAAGAATTTTGGTGCAAACAACACAATTTTACATCATGGTTCAAAAGTTTATCATATACAAGACTTTGTGCAATTTTGTCTGGACCACCCTGTATCAGTGCTCTTATTTCACATTTTAATATAGGCCTAACAACATAAGCCTCACTAGTTAGCAGTTACATGCGATCATTTAACCAGCTTGGTCAAATGAACTAAAGCTTGTATGCCACACAGATTATGCAACTCTTAAAGAATAATTAATATAACATTAACTTACAAATACCGTATTCCTGGCTGATATGCAAATAATTGCAGCAAATTGTGGACTCAAATGTTGTCCTGCAATAGCGCTAGCAGATGGCTTTATAAGCCAGTGGGACAGTAGCAAGGCCACTTGGGATTGGGAGGGGTCTGAACTATCCCTCACATGCCTCCACAGCCACCAATGGGATGTGTGCAAAAACCTAAGAGAAATTTTCAGGTAACCCCTCCCTCCATTTGAATGCATTCAGTCATTACCTACCACCAAGCTCTTGATAATGGCAAAAATGCACTACATATGCAGATTTCAATGGTGAAATTTAAAAAATACAGGGGAGGGCTCATGGTGCCCTCCCCAGATCGAGCCATAGTATCCCTCCCCTCCCAAGATAAAACCACTGGCCTCGCCCCTGCATTGGGACCGCAGTATAATGTTGCAACAGAGCTATTTAGAAGCTACAATCATGCATGATGATTGACTTTAATGGCTCGCTGCTGGACCGATGGCAACGGCTCCACCTTTGTGCCGCTGATATGATCCTCCTTCGCCATGCTGTCAACTTCACACGGGATCGGCTCCGACGACACGTTCTGACCCATCAGCTTCTCGTGCTTGTACTCGAGCAGCATGTTGTTGATCGGCGCCAGACCGACGCACGCGCGCAGGATGTTGTCGATGCACGCCCTCTGGCGGAACAACGCGTTGACGAGCGGCGTACCGCGTGGAACGAGCGGAGCCTTGCACAGGAAGCTCAAGATCGACAGCACTGAATGGAAACTGCAAACACCGCCATGCAACCGCGACACGCTTAACAGCATACTGTCCGCAGTCTCATTCAGACAGCTATTACCAAGGTGAATAGCTCCCATGCTTTTGTTTTCTTCCTATATGTAAGTAGCACAGATGCTTAGGATAAGTAGCACAGGTATTTCTCTTTTCAAGCCTTACTATCACCAAACCTACAGTTCCAAGGAGTTGAAAGGAACACTGACATCAGCTGGGAAAAACAAACTGGTTGTGTCTTTTGTTAATCCACCATCTGACTCTGCTCCCTGCATGTCAGCTTTCTGACGACAGAGTCCTTTTCAGCAGCACACAGGTCTTATTTAGAAGCCTTAGGTCCCCTTTTTTCCACAGCAAATTAATCTCCCGTTAATTTAATCCGGCATTAAATCCAGCAGATAATGATCAATTTACTCAGATGTCGTTTTTCCACCGGCAGTTCGTCAATTAAATCGTCCGTCGGGAGATTAATTTGCTGTGGAAAAACTGGACCTTAGTCTTCAGCAATGACACCGACAAACTAGAAATGCTAACAAGAAAACATTCAGAAACCCAAACAATTCTGGCTCAGCAATCTTTCCTGTGATACCATGCATCAACTCAGAAAGCAAGAAAAGCAATTTCATAAGAGTGCTCACTCACTCAATAGCTGTACCAGGGTAGGATCATTTTTTTGTAAAAGATGTAGCTGACATTTTAAAAGAATGAAGTCATGCATCAATTCAAAGCAAATAAGAGCTGCTAAGTTCCACCGACCCTTCAAATTCTTCCTGTCCGTCAACACGGAACTGGATTCGCTGGCAGAGTTCGGTCAGAATGATCAGGTCGAGGATCAGAGAGGCGGCAAGCAGCGAATCCTCACACGTGTTGTGGATCACGATGGTGTTGTGTCCGCCCATCAGGATCTCGCTAGTGTACTCATCCATTGCACGCTTGCTGTCTCCCACGTACGGAACATACTTGATGACAACACAGTGGTCAGGATGTTCACCCGTAGCGTACAGCAGTCGGTTGGACTCCACCATGTCATCCACCACGTTGCTCTTTGAAATCTGTTAACAAGAAACAACAACAATACCTTCGTAGTAGTATATAGTGCATCGAAATTAATTCTACTGTCACTTAGGATGTCTACAATAGTGTGTAGAGTTGTTCGTGAACTTGACGTTTACATTATAATTAGGTTTCGATAGCAACAAGTGCAGTACAGTTTGTGCTGTCTACTTGACACTTGCCATTACAGAAACTAACTGACTTTCAGTTCTTCATTTGCATCGCTTCAGATACCATAACACTGAATAATGTCTACGATCCTGTTCTGGGTTTGTGTGCAAATATTCATCGAACTACCTCCTTTGAGCGGAACTGCTGCGGAGCCGACAGATTCTTCCCGTCGTTGTTGCCAAGATGATTGTAGCTCACAATCGACGTCGGCTTGATGCCGGAGCTCACAAGGAAGTCGACGAGGACCGACTTTATCTTCGTCTGTCCTGACTTGAAGTCGTCGCCGCCAATGAAGACACGCCGTTGTTCCGCCAGCTCAATCACTCCGGGAACAAACGTGTTCTGCGGACTTCCGTTGATGTACGATACTCCCTCAAGGATCGACGCCACGGCGAACAGCGTCGACGGTGAAATCTCAGACTCGCTGCGACGGATCGAATCCAGCAGAGCCCTTGCGGAGTCGTTCAGCCCAGCGCGCACTTCACAGAAGCGCTCAGTGTTTGCCGTCCACAAAACTATAACCTACACACCAACAGTGGCTCTCACCCAGAGCACCATGGTTGGCAAGCATTTTCTGTCATAAATATTTTGGACATTTATTTTAACAAAACAAAAAGATCCTAAAATCGACCAAGTTATGACGAAGAGCAAACAAGTAAAAATACAAAATTCATTAAAACATCCAAAACCTGTACAGTACACTCTTCAAGTTACCAGCTTTAGGTCCAGTGTGCACTTATCAAATATAACATAGCATTGACAGTAGGAAATGTCAATTCAGCACTGCAGGCCAGACGGTTAAAGCACAACAGTAATTGAAATGTAATAATATGTACAACAGTAGCTAGTTATCAAGGTATTTGTTTCTACTTGCTACTCGTTATCTGTCTGCAGCAAAGAGATTAGCTATGGTCCAACTCATACTACTGCCACTTATAGCTTCATGAATTCCAGGTTGTCCTGGAAAGGAGGCCATTAAACTAGCCATGCTATTTTTTATAACGAGACTATTTACAGTATTATATAAAATTTATGTAAGATATACCTGTGTCTGATCTGTATCACCACTTTAATATAAAATCTATCTTACCGATCACCTACAAAGAAAACTAATACAAAGTCGTATTTATATTCACTTATTCGAAACACAGCACTGACGAGTGACGATAAAGCAAACATGCAAAACCAAATACATTTTGTTGCCTGATTACAGTGTAGTCTTGTACCTGCGATATCAGCAAAAACAGAAGGAATTAGTCAGCCAGAGAGAACTTACAGTGTCAAGCTGTTTCGATGTTTTGAAGTCGCGGATGTCAGCACGCAAGTGTTCAAGATGTTGCCACTTGGAGCTGCCACCAATGACGTTGTCAGCACGGTCCGACTGATTGGCTGCGATGAAGTCGGGGTAGTACACAGACGGGCGTGGCTTCATCGACTCCAAGTGCGGTGCCAGCTGCTGCTGCAGACCGACGTCCAACACCTGAGCCCGTTTCATCGAGTCTGCCAAGTTCAGCGATGAAATGTCCCAACCTGTCAATGATAAACGACTCATGCTGATGTAAGTAAACACAATTCCAAGGTACGTGCAAATATACAGTCTTTATTGAGCATACTTAATTATAGCACACCTATTTTCTCAAAATGAGACTAGGAAATGCAATGCCGCAGCAATTAAATTATCACAGCATATGAAGAAATATCGTAACTACTTAAGTATATTTTTTTGCTTCAAAATATGATCTATGAATCTGTGTTGCTAGTAAATGCTATAAGTATCACTTCAACAGTGAACAGAACAGACACAACTACTTATTATAATGACGGACAAAACTTGCCAAAACTATAATGCATTAGATATTGAATATTAGCTATTACATAACTTAATACACTGATTAGCACCCAATCATGTGATAGTACTAGTTACAAATATGAAGATAAATTACACACATACATGCACAAAGGTCCTAAAACTGTACTAATATGGTACTGTCCACAGCTTATCCAACAGTCACAGTTGTTATTCCAGCTAAGAAAGAATGAAGACCATATGCACTGAAGTGCTGAATCCAATGTCGAAGATATAATATTATGCATCAGCAGACAATACAGAGTTACATATAGAAAGACTACCATTTTAGGTTCCAACATTGAGATGTAAATGGAACATGCAGGCTTCCATTTTTATAATGGTTAACTTGCACCATGTTACAATTACGTCCCTATTTACTATGTGGATATCAAAAACAAAGCATGTTGAAGTTATTTCACTATACTGATTAACACTAGAGAGTGGGTTTAAACTGAACTATGTCCCTTCCTCAGCAGTTCAGAAGTGGATAAATAAAGGATTCCATGATTTCCCTGGTTAGGGTCATTACTCGGTTGATGGTTGGGTGACAGGAAGGTTCTCCTCTGGGGGGAAAACTGCGGGGAAATGGCTAACAATTTATTTGAAAAATGGCTGTTAAATAGAAACGGGTGTGGTAATGGCTGCCGCAGCATAAATTCAAATGTCAACAGTGATAAAAGACAAACTGCTATATTATTGCCTACATTATATAGTATACAACATGCAGTTTTTTTATTTTTAATATACTGTAGAGGTGAGCCACCGGTGATTGTATTCTGGAAAAACTTTTCATTCCCACTCCTGCATTAATATCTCTTACTCCTACTACAATGCAATAACAGAAATTGTATTGCACCATAAAATTGGAAGACGCATGTTGCTATTCATTCTTATTCATGTTCCCCTACTGCATCCATTACAAGGCAACATCCCAGTTATCCCACCACCATTACAAACAAAACAACTGATGATATGCTATCATAGCAGCAGTAATTAATAACTTGCTAATTTTACTGTCAGATTTTTTTTACTGTCCGATGGTTCACTCTCATCACTATCATTTACTCAAAAGTGAATTCCTATAATTTCCTTTCCTAATTCGACATGTATTCAATTATCACACTTCTTTGTACTGGAACCCAAAGACGAATGCCAAATGACAATGCTCACCTCTACACACATCTAAGCTAAGAAAAATGATGTTAACAATACAATATCTAAAAGTGACATGCTAGCAATCTCGGCCTGGCCTGCAGTTCCAAACATATGTTATGTTAATTCTTTTTGGTTTTAAAATATTCAAATTTAGACTTGATAAACACATTACAACAACAGTCATTATAACATTTATTGTGGTTCTATTTTGAGCCATACACGCAAAACAGCAAAAATAGTACATACACTTACTGTGGTTCTATTTTGAGCCATATAAAAATCATCAGACTAAAATGATACATATAGTTACTGTTGAGCTATTTTGAGCCATACAAAAAATCAGCTAAAATACTACATAACATTTAATGTGGTTCTATTTTGAGCCATACACAAAAGTCAAAAACAAAAATGGTATACATGCCATCACATTTTAATGAGCATCAATTTAAAATGTTTTTGAAGACCTTATCATTGCATGAACACAGCACATTATGAACATGAATATGTATTACTACTAGAGACATTTTACCGTTCGATACAGCTGACTTATTAATTTGACGTGCAGTAATAGTAGGAACAATCATATGTATCGATTTGTCGTTGCGTGACTCCTGTTGTTTTACGGAACCGCTCGTGCCAGCATCCGAATTCAACAGTCAAGCAAACTGAAGGGAGCGGAATGAAGCAAATTTTACCTGAAATGGCCCTACACATGGTTAGCTTCCCTTAGGAAGGGATGCACCATCCCACCGCCCAGTGGGCAGCAACCCAGGAATAGCTCACACAGCAGGGTAGCCTGCAGCCAAAACACAACAACTAAGGAACGGTCTGACAATATCAGTGAGCACACATATCTTGGCATCATGCTTCCTACACCCGGATTCTAGTAGCGGTTCCAGCCAGCGGATATATCACTGGGACTCCAAAAATAGGGGCTATGTGGGTAGACCTGTACCAGTCAGTTTAGCCATACCCTACTGTGGCCCCAGTTCAGGCATGAGATATTATCAGGTATAAAACAAATGCACAGCCTCAATCCAACCCTCATTATATCTTTGATTTTAATCCAGGCTGAGAACCGCCACTAGTGAAACTAACATACTATTAATTTATAGTAGCTAAATTAGTTTACACTAAACAAACCTATCACACAGAAGAGATAGCTGCACTTGACATATTTTCAGTACATTATAATGCTAACTAACTAAACATAGCCTATATATAGTATACAATACGTCATATGTTCCTGTATGTTACCTACACTATATTGAAGGTTTAGGCAAACTGCAGGTTCTAACGTTCTTGTCAATAGTGTCGGTAATCTCAATGCTCCATTAATTCCATAAATGAAATTATTATACAACCAACCACAGCCAGAACCACAACTAATTTTGACTACATCATGTCGTGTAACCAAGGTCAGTGATGGGACTAGATATGAGTACAATATAAACCAAGACAGTAATCTTCAAGACTGGGACCTAGACCAAGACACCAAATCCCAAGACCAAGACAGTGAAAATACTGTCTCAAGGCCATCGTGACACCAACATTGACCTTCAGGTTTCAACAAAAGACATGACAGTACCAACAACCTTGAAATCTTCCAAGAACTATGAACAAACACACAGTGAAGACACTCCCAGTGATTCTGACACTATTCCCATGCAGCTTAAACGTGTTTCTACACAGCGGCAGACTAACCATTCAATGGGTGCTAGGCATAAATCATCCTGCTGCAGGCCCCTCAGTGTTGAGAACGAGACGCCAAAGGGTTGGAGAATGGGAGATGGTATCTCCCGCGCCAGCTGACTAGGGGATCTGGGGATGTGGTAAGCTCCCATAACCACGGCTGAAATTAAATTCTGTAAAACCATGAATGAATGTAGTGGCATGAATTTCACTTAATTTCTGCCACAGTTCTACAATGATTGTACAGCTTGGTTGACATTACGATTGAAATCAGACAAATTGTTCACTTGTGGTCAGGAGGCTATTATATTAGTCTGCCACTTCAATGATCGAGCGGCTCTGACTATAAATTCTTCAAATTAAATTTGTTAAAAAATGGTTTTATTTACGTAACAACAAACAAGTTGCACATGAACAAAGTTGAAATGGCAACCACAGATATCTTAAACTCTGTTGGTCTCAAGATGGTACGAGCAACAGCAAGATCAAGACCAAGACCAACACCAAAATAGTAATGTTAAGAGTTAAGATCCAGAAGAAGACTAACCCTCAAGACTAATACTAAGAGCAAGTCAGCAAAAATACTGTCGAGATACTTCCCAAGCTACCACCGGATTCTACTCCAGATCAGTACATGAATTTACATCCTATTTTGCAACAATTAAAGATCATGCCTCCACATCAGTACAGCAACCTAATCTGATCCTACTAACCTTAATTACGATAAATTAACACAGCACTAAATTTATGGGGGCAGGAATTACTTTCCTGCGGAATCCTGCCCCCACCGAGCACCTCTGCTTCGGTGTTTTGATCAGTGAAACATTTATCCACACCAATATTATTTTAACGGCCCAACTGTTCGACTGACCGTCGAAAACGATGTCGTTGGGTTCGACCATCGGGATGAGACTTTTCAGCGGCACGTGCACCGTCTCGCCGTCGGCCGCGTTGCCCAGCATCACCGTGCTCGCCTGCGTCACCGAGCCGTAGTAGTTGGCCGTCTGCGTCCCCTCCTT
>Ga0209782_1001394_pt1 | contig 12532 bp, 8 predicted proteins | sample WorMetmaBAHAMAS1_FD_187390 | JGI IMG/M metagenome (GOLD analysis project Ga0209782, IMG submission 187390) | Marine gutless worms symbiont microbial communities from Max Planck institute for Marine Microbiology, Germany - Inanidrilus... | ecosystem: Host-associated > Annelida > Digestive system >... | reverse complement strand
AAGAGCTATCGCTTGTGCATGGTTTACATTAGAATGACGAATTCAGTATAGCACAATTTGTGAAACTAGGCCAAAGCCATGACGGGTTATCCAAACATCCCGGCACCTAAATCTAATTTCGACACTTCACAGTCAAGTGCTGAACAGTCTGACTGAAATGCTGCAAAGGAAATGGCAAGAGCTATCGCTTGTGCATGGCAGCATTTGATGGCGATGGAAACGCTTGCTATTCAAGGATGAAGAAGTTGACTGATAATCTGTGCTGCTCACAGGTGAACAGTAAGTAAACAGAATCACAGTTAACACAGCAACCAACAAGCAACACAAATCTCATCACACCCACCGTATTCTTAGCGTTTATCTACTACATATGACTAAAGCCGAAATGCAACTGATTACTTGGTAATCCCCCAAAAATTAGTATTATGCAAAAAAACAAGCACATCTGTGTTCTGTCGAACTTGTGTCTATCCAATGATGCCTCTAAAATTGGATATCTACTTCCAATTTTTCTCAGAAACACCACATGTGGAATGGACCTCAATTCTCAGCTGCATGCAAAATTTACATGCAAAATTTGGAGAAACTCGGCAAAGAATAGTGGAAGTAATCTTTGGCAATTGATGTGTAACCAATATCAAAATTGGAAATTGCACCTCTCTAAAATCCTATTTCTATTTCTGTTTTCATTAAACACCGATCACATAGTCAATGTTGCTTAATTTTTACTATACACAGAATTTTGTGTTGATATGCTGAAAGACATGGTGATCAGAGACTGAAAACTGCCAAAATCGGAATTTGCACACCACTAAAATCCGATTTCTACTTCTGGTTTGTCCCACAAACAATTTTTGGGCATCGATGTCACCACATTTATAAGCCGCATGCATAATTTGGTAAAAATTGATTTTTAAAAACTGCCAACGTAATCGTTCCACAACCATCTGTCCACAAACACAAACAGATGGACAAAACCAAAGATATATTCTATCTAATTGCACTGGTAGATAAACAATGACTGTAGGAAAAGTTTGATTCATATACAAATTGGTGCAACTTCAAACTGGAAATCATAAGCAATGCCGAGTTGCTGCAAAACTGGTAGGCTATCTACACTGTGAGTCAAAAAAAAACAGGACGCTGGACGTTTGTCCATTACTTCATATGCTAACCGCTTTTCAAAATTCTTGCACTGATATATTCACTAGTGAATTTGCAATAGTTATTATTAAATATACGACCGCATCAAATGCATAGAAACACTACCTTGTAAAATACTAAGGTCTAAAAATAGCGACGATCTTAAACTTGCATTGTGATTAATGGTAAATCACAAGACAGTATAGGTGCACACCAAAGTAGTGATGGGCTATTCAGCTACCACTTCACTATGTATTTATTGATAAGTTTGGTAGTAAAAAAAATTAAATCGGCGAACACTTGGCAAAATTACAGGCAAATAGGTCGATTGTCTCCTGTGCCCTGTTTGCCTTGCAATTCTGCTTAAAGATAAAGAAGTGGCTAGATAACTGAACTATGACAAACCGAAATAGTTTTTGCTTGTTATGTTAATACATAGATTATTCTAACTTTAGTATTAACAAATATCAAATTAACAAGTATTTTTGTATGACTTATTTGAGTGGCTGAGTCTTACACTGCAGTTTGCTGCAATCAGTCCAATACAGCATTGCAATTTTTCTGAAGACAGAGATTTCACAATTTAGTGTAGCTATGTGTTTAAGGTGTGGTGAAATGTTTAATGATGGCTTCATTGCACATTTACTAGAGAGTCCATCAGTGAAAGAATTTTGAAAGTCGGTCAACATTTGGCAAAGTTATGGAAAAGTCTAGTGTCTTTGTTTATTGACTCACACTGTACATTCCACACATCTCAAATTCTTACATGGGCTGCCATACTGACTGACACCCGATCATTAATCAGTCGGAATCTTGCATGAAAAACTTCCACATCTCAGGTTGGGCCCTTGCCACTGACTATGTGCAGATTATAAGTATTAATATTAAACTGAATTAAACTAAATTGAAAAGCCAGTACCTTCTCAGCCAAATTTCATCAGAAACCACAAATCTGATATACCTAGGGGTGGTTCACATATAAGTCCCCTTACTGATCATGGTAAAATGTGGCTTGGGAGGGTGAACCTGTGGTTTGCTCTTCCACGTCACATTTCACCTGTATCTATTCATCATGTCATGCCTGTAGGACAAAAACCTCAAATTTGAGTAATTTTATAATATTTTGTGGGCTCCTATACTAATTCTGTTTCACTGGCTGAGATAGAATTTGCAAGTGACAGTAAACCTTTAGTGTGCTCATCCACCTCAAATTTCACCATGACTGGTGCATCTTATCACCCCACGCAGGGCAAAATACTACAAATTTGATCAAATCTTGAATTGTTGCAGGCTACCACACAACCCTTTCACTAATCATGGCCAAATTTGACTTGTGAGAGTGAATCCACGGTGTATTATTCAATTCCAACATTCAGTTATATGACAGAGGTCTGTACCATTTTTGCACCTGGATCTCGTACAATTTTGCCACAAAGGGACACTAAAACTTCTGGCCTTAAAGAGTAATGCACCTCTAGAGATAAATCCGCCATTGTTAAACCCCTTAAGCAAAACTGACAAAATAAGAAATATAAATCCATCATCAAATTACCACAAATGCAGAAAACTTTGTAAGAACTACTCAGAAATCTGTCCCTGTTGAGTGTTTATGTCAGTTTCTAGAGTCACAGATCTCGCCCCAGTACCAATGAAAGTTGACTCATCCCAGCAATTTCACCCTCAGCAGTGCAACATGTTGCCAATGCCAGACAAAAATCACAAAATCAACCTCTTAGTAATCCAGACACTGGCTGTTTAGCTGCAGGCAATCCTACCCGTAATTATACAAAACAACAGTGGTGTTAAATAAACTGAACATTAGAACTCTTAAAACACGGTTTTGGCAATCGTGCAAAACTACTACCTGAGTATTAATTAAGCCAAGTCTCAGGAGTGACTTAGTAGCAAGTTAAAATTTTTACAGTTTTGGGGGTCATATACTCCCATTCTGGCACCAACGAGAGTCACTCCTCCCACCAGCTTCACTCTCATCAATGCAGCATGTTGTCAATGCTCAATTAATTGCTCATTGACCTCACATACTATGGACTTGAATGTTCTTGCCATAAAAGTATTAGTAGCATGTATGTAATTAAGACAACTGGGTACTAATATCTTATCTTCCTGCATAAATCTGCGTTACCTTTGCAACATACAATATGAACACAATCTCCTTACAAAATCTTAGTAGTAAACCAGACTCGTGCAAGCAACTACCAAAATTAGCCACCAGAAAAATGACATCAGCCTTCTGCCACTCACGTTGACACGATGATTAATGATGTGCATCATACTCACGAAACACATTTGGTGCTAGTACACAGTCTAGGTGCAATCCTGCCATAATGCAGAACCAGTTTTACTTGGCTGTTAACTCAGACACAACTCCTGTACAGGTAATCCATGAGCTAAATAAATCTTTGGTGGAAACCTTTCTTCTTAAAGCCGGAGCCAGAATAATGGTCTGTCTGCGGAGTGCACAGAAATCGATATATGCTATCCAGGACAGTTGTTTCTATTCACATCGTGTTCGCAGGAGTGTCGCAAAGTGATCTTTGGTTGAATTGTCATCATCATTGTGTGGCTTATCCTTGAATGGATGTTGCCATTTCCACGAGTGACCTCGATGCAAAGGGCTCACCATGTAAAACACTTCAGCTGAGATGTCCCCAGTAGCTTGCCAGGAAAACGTGGGCAAGCTGGGTAGCCGAAAACCAGATTACAGCCTGGAATCGCCCTTGGGGTGTCCAAACACATCTAACAGGTAGACTTATTTAGTGGCGGCCTACACTCGCCACTTCACAGCTCAGTCATGGACAAATAAGGATGTGGTTGCATGGTAAGTTGTAAACCCATTTAGTAGGTAAGTATAGATCCCAGCCAGGAGAATATAAGAATATATTGTGCCTGGAACAGAATGGTGATTTCCCTATAGTTGCTGCATTCATATCTACTACCTTTGCACTCAGAAAAGGGATGATGATACCACGCTTATCACAAGGGTTTGACCAGTGTCCGAGACCTTACAAATCATGTGAGTTATTCATGACACATATCAGGAGCCAAAGGCTTTAGCAGTTCTGACTTCAGTCAACTACCAGAGACATGGTGGTGGCAAAGCATGGCAATGGCTGCGGAGACCTCCTCACAAAAGGTAGCAGTAAAGACTGTCAAGGTTAATGAGGTTTCGGAGACAGCTTGATGTAGGTGTAAAGCAGTGTGATCGGTGAATGATCCAGTAGCATCTGTAACTGTTCATGGCAGTGGACAGCTTTCCAGTACTGCCACTGATCAGAGTACTATCTGCTGCTTGCTTCAACAAAGCATGATGAAGCTTCAGAATCAACGGAAATAATGAAGGCGTTGTAAAGCTGGTCGCTATGCAACTGCTGTTCATCTTGCAGTGCCATGGAATCTGCTGCAACACTTGGAAATCTCTTTTCACTCACACGGACTCCTTCCATGGAGCATGGTACCATCTCAGTCTTGCATCGTACTTCCTACACATTAGCTTTTATTAGAATACCGCTGGGTGCCAAGAACAGACTAAGCAACATCACAGAGTCTGTGCTGAAAGGACCGCCAGAAGGTGATAGATTCACCAACTAGAGCAACAAAGTGGTTGGAAAGCTGATGTACAAACTGTTCATTTGCCTGGTAAGTACGGAAATGCAAAACCAACTTAATTACTGCTAAGACTTGGTAAATAGACTATGCATATGTCTGTTGCAAAGGTAATGCAGACTTGAATAGACATGTGGCAATAAAGCAGTATTTTGTGACGCACTATATAGTAACTCCTTCCTCTCGTATGACACACCGACTCCTCTCGATGCCAATAAAAAACCAAGTTCACCTAGGCAAGTGCCCCATCAACGCCAACAAGGCTACAGCAGCTCTCAGGTCATACTAGGTGGCTTGCTCTCAGATCAGGATGATAATGTGTGGCTGAAGACCAGTGACATTTTACAACAACACCCATTTAATAGCCCTTTGTCCAGGAGTACCCAGGTGAGCTGGTACCAAAAAGGTAAAACCAATCTTTTCTTACTATGCTACCACAATGGTGTCTGTACTAAGCAGGGCTCTCGTTAAGGTTTTGTGGGCTGGCTTACGTACGACCAAGATGTTAATTTTGGACTTACATTACGCCCATAGGTCAAATTTTGAATGTTTAAGTGATTTTTGTTATCCTAACTGTTTCATTTTCTATTAATTCTTAGTTCCTAAAATAAATGGTTATTTCATTAAGGTTACAGCGAACTGAAAGAATCTATTTTAAGAACTAGCAACGTGTGGCAGGCCCAGCATGTAGCCCGCCCGGCATAGCAGTGTCACCCCTTAGAGAACGGTAATGAAACATACCCAATTATTGATCACCGCAGTACTGTCACCTAACAAACGTAGCTCGTTGGCGGTTTAGCGCTGTGGTAGTGTCGTTCGCCGTACAAACGAAGTTGCTCAACGTTGAGCCCGGTTAGTACTGGGATGAGTGACCGTCTTTGGGTGGGTATACCACCTCGGTATGTAACCAAGCCAACTAGGTCAACTCAGCCTTGCATCCCTCTGGGGTCGCTAAATCGAGTACCAGCTATAATTGGCTGGGGTAAAGGTGGGAATGTCACCACTGCCGGGTGGCAGGTAACATTGTGTGATCCCATATAACACGTGATTTCCTGTAGCGGTGAGATGCTTGTAGCATAAACTGCTATACACTTCCTTTACTTTTACTTTAATTTTTAAACTAACCCAGTAAAATGATAGGCGCATGCTGTACACATTCTGACAGAAGTACGGGGTCATTAAATCAAATCTTATCAACTTCCTGCACAATATGGAGAAATTATCTCCAATTAATCTGGTTGAATCGGAATTGCGATATTCCAATCTGTTTTGGAATGCCACTGTGCCGAATGAAAGTGTATCAGTAAATTGTGGCCAAGTCACGGCAAAAATTGCACACTGTACCCTCATTATCTCCGGGGTGACTGAACCAAAGTTCACCAAATTTTTACACAATGTAGCGTCATCATTGCCGCTGTTAATGTGTGCATACGTGGCAATATTGCAATTCATTGTGAAACACCACAGCAAAGAGAAAAGGTGATCAATTTTGACATCTGTAAAAGGCCCCCAAAATTAACCGGTTACCATAGCAATGTCTCTTCGGCGACCGCAAAACCTCAGCTTAACCATCCCCACCCACATGTCCACCAACTCTGAAAATTTGGTGCAGATCGAGCTCGTACATTTGGAGATATTCAGTGAGATATGCAAATTTTTGCCATATCATTCTAAACATTAGTTTCTACCCTCGTTATCTGTGGTGTGACTGGGCCAAACTTAGTCAAATTTGTATACAATGTCACTAGATGATTGCCATTTAATATTCCTAATCAGAATTGCAATGTTCCAATACGTCGTGAAATGTCAGCATGCTGAATGAAGGCTGGTACTCCAATTTGGCCCTAAAACTGGATGCCATGGTAATGCCCTTGAAGAAAAACTGATTCAGATTGATCATCTATGAACAATTATCTACCATTTTGTAAAAATCATGAAAATTGGTTCAGTATATCTTGAGACAACTGCTCTCCAAAAAATAATTAACAACATAAAAAGAAATAAATTAATGCAAGCAAAAAACATAACAGCCTGCCTGGACAAGTTTGTTAGGTGGGCTAAACTAGTTTTATTTTCAGTTTCTATTACCATTAGGGAATAATTATTGCTGGCACTTCACGTAGGCCACACAGGACCACATAAAAAAACATAAAAAATGCTGTTCATGTAACAGCCACTGTAAATAATTTTTTAAAAAATATATGCCAAAAACATATCTTTTCTTTGGGCTGTGACCAACAGCAGCAACTTTCAAAACTGTTAGTGACGGTGTCGTGTTACTCATTTACTAACAGTGAGGTTTTTGTTAAACCGGCTTACAACCCAACTCCATAGCAATGACGTGCAGTCACTGCTTAACTATTCCATCCATCATAATCTTCTTCCATTCATCACTTAACTCATTCCCGTGTAACTGCTCAGACCAACAAATCACAACGTGCTCCCTTGCAGCATAACAGTTACAGCAGCTGTTTTACAGTCACTATACAGATAAAATTACCAGCTAGCATCCTCAGTTCAGAAATAGAAAATTTGTTAAAGCACAGTTTTAGTGCCTGTATACTAGCATATCCAGCTTACGAAAAAGAATGCATCAGTGGCCATTAGCAAGGACTTGTGGGCAATAAAACTTCACTCCAACTAATCTATCCAGTTCTCAACTTCAGATGCTAGCTACACGAGTTGACCTAGATAATGACCACAATGCGGTTCTTGTAAATATGTGGTTTGCAGCATGGTTACTTACAAACTGTGCTGCAAGCCATCAAGTTAAATGATTTTGATGGTCAGAGCAGTTTTCTGCTGTGAATAGTGCGCTGGTACTCAACTCATTAACATAATTATTTTGCTGTAAGCTTACAGTCAGGTAAAAGAATTTCTTAGCATTGCTGTAACTGAGCTTACAATGAGGCTAAATGACCCAGTGACAGTTACGCAATGAAATCAGAAAGTACTTGGATAGTTCAGACCTTTGCCAACATTTAGGCAATTTGATGTCAAAGTTTTCATTGTGATGGCTTAAGTTCCTGCGACAGATAAAATGTGCCAAATTTTGCAGTGCTAGACAAAGTGAAAAATTATTGGATCCAAACAACGCCCAAATAATTATGGTTGTTGCCACTTCAAGAGCTCCCTTCCTAAAATCTGACAACAACTGAAATTATGCACAATTTTTTCAGCGACCTTGCTTGCCAACAATTAGAAACAATACGCATTGAGTCATTAGCGAAGGTAACAAGGTAAACAACTGGATTATCAAATCAGACAGAGCAGTGATAAACCAGAGATGTAAGCATCTTACCCGCCACCGGCTGTCACAGATGTAGCAGAGGTTGTGGCCACCGACTGAGGTGTAGTTGATGCAGCAGGTCGCACCATACGCAGGACCGGTGTCAACGGTCGCCCAGTCACTGGGTGTCTCTGACCAACGGCACCGGGCTGACTCGGTCGCGGTGCCGGCAAGCTTGGTCCAGACCCTCTAACTACACCGGGTGTGCTCATTCTGACTGCTGGAGATGGAGTGGAACTGCTGACAGTAGTTGGCGTGCCACCTCGAGGTGCTGATGAAACTGAACCCGCAACAACAGTGGGCGCACTGGTCCTGAACCCCGACGGAGCTGTGACCCTCTGCCCGGTACTTGGCAAGGATGCTCGAGGCGTGCCCGAAGATATTGGAAGCCTCTGCGATGAAGTGGCAACCACAGTCGGTGAGCCAATTCTCACTCCAGCAGGAGATGTACCTGCAGTAGTCGCAGCAACCGGAGTGACGGTACGAAGCACGACGGGAGTTCCAAACCTTGGTGCAGACGTTCCAGCGACACTGGGCGAGCTAATTCTAACCCCGGTACTTGGTGCACTGACTCGAACTGGGCCAGAAGGACTTGTAAGTCTTTGTCCTGAAGTCGCAACTGTGCTAGGTGAACAAGTTCTAATCCCAGCAGAAGTAGTTGTACTCGGCAGGCCCGCTGTCGGTGTGCCAGGACGCACAAGTCTCTGTCCTGTTGTGGTAACTGTAGTCAGTGTACTGACTCGCACTGGGGTAGGACTGGCAAATCTCGGTCCTCCACTGCTAACTGTACTTGGGGTATTTGCTCTCACAGTTGTAGAAGGACTGGTGACTCTTTGCCCTCCAGTTGTAACTGCAGACGGCATACCAGAAGTCGGCGTACTTGCTCGCACGGTGGCTAAAGGACTGGTCAACCTTTGACCCACACTGATTACTGTAGTTGCGGCACTTGCTCTCACAGTGGTTGAAGGACTCACAAGTCTTTGCACTCCAGTGGTAACTACACTTGGAGTACTGGCTCTTGCCATGGTAGAAGGACTTGCCATTCTCGGCCCTCCGCTGGTAGTTGTAGTCGGTGTGCTGGCTCTTGCCATGATAGGACTCGTGAGTGACTGTCCTGCGGGGGTAGTTGTACTTGGTGTACTGGCTCTCACAGTGGTGGAAGGACTCGCAAATCTTGGTCCACCAATGGTAGCTGTAGTCGGTGTGCTGGCTCTTGCCGTGGTAGGACTTATGAGTCTCTGTCCTCCGCTGGTAACTGTACTTGGAGTACTAGCTCTTGTCATGGTAAAAGGACTCGTCAGTCTCTGTCCTACAGTGGTGGTTGTACTTGGTGTACTGGCTCTTGCCATGGTAGAAGGACTTACAATTCTCGGCCCTCCGCTGGTAGTTGTAGCTGGTGTGCTGGCTCTTGCCATGATAGGACTCGTGAGTCTCTGTCCTACAGTGGTGGTTGTACTTGGTGTACTGGCTCTTGCCATGGTAGAAGGACTTGCGAATCTCAGCCCTCCACTAGTAGTTGTAGTTGGTGTGCCGGCTCTTACTATGGTAGGACTCGTGAGCCTCTGCCCTCCACTGGTAACTACAGTTGGTGTACTTGCTCTGAGAGAGGTAGAAGGACTTGTAACTCCTGCACTAACAACGGTACTTGGTGTACTGGCTCGTGGAGTGGTAGAAGATGCAAATCTTGGCCCTTGCGCAAATGTTGTTTGCACACTGGGTGAACTTGTACAAACTCCGGTAGAAGGACTTGTATACCGCTGTCCTGTAGTTGGTGTGATGCCTCTAGTCATGCCAGAAGGACTGGCAAACCTTGGTCCTTGGCCAACAGTAGTGACAGTAGCTGGTGAAGATGTTCTGACTCCAGTAGTTGTCGAGGCAGACATGCTGGTTGGAGTAACACTCGATGTATATGGCATTCTCTGTCCTGTAGTCGGTGTGCTACTTCGAGGTGTGCCGGAAGGACTGGCAAACCTCGGTGTTTGTCCAGCAGTGCTCACTGTGACTGGTGAAGGAGTTCTGACTCCAGTAGACGCCAGTGTCGACGTCTGTGGCATTCGCTGTCTGGCAGACGTCACTATGGTTGGCGTCACAACTGCAGTGGGTGTGGAAGCGCCAGGTCTCAACCCGGTTGCCGCGCTGAATCTCTGTTGTGGACTAACAGCAGCAGTCACTGTCAGTATGCTAGCTCTCACCGCCGAGGTACCAGGCATTGACGTTCCAGTTGTGGCAACAGAACCAGCATAAGTGGGTCGTACTCCGAGTGAAGGGATCGAAGGACGCACTGAACCGTAAGTCGGAGAGGATGACAGTGGCATCCGTGCTTGTGCCGTAGTTCCCACAGCACTCATTCTAACACCACTGGCAGTGGAGGCTGCTGCTGACGTGGTGGTACTGAGACGACCAAACAGCGGTGATGCAAGCCTCTGTCCTGACGCAGCAGTGACACTCGGACTGCTTGCTCTGATGCCAGCTGGTGTGGAAACTCTCGTCCCTGCAGTGGTTGCAGTGCTTGGTCTCAGTATGCTAGACGGAGCTGCAAACCGTGGAGCCGACGTGCTAACAACTGGTCTTGGGCTGGTCGTACTAGGCCCCGTGGCTGGACTACCAGTTCTAGGCCAGCTGGTTGTAGTAGCTGTTCCAAGTCCAGTGGTTGGAGTACTCATTCTAGGTCCAGCGGATGGAGTGCCTGTTCTAGGCTCACTGGCTGCCATAGCACTTCTAGGTCCTGATGTTAAAGTAACAGCTCTCGGCCCAGTAGCCGGTGTGCCAATGCCAGTTCCCGCAGGCGAAGCTGAGAATCTTGATCCAGTAATCGCAGTAGTTGTCCGCTGGCCTTGTCCAGCCAAGCTGACAGAAGCAGTGGATGATGAGGCTGCTGAAGACTGAGCTGTTCGGGATGACACCGATGGAGGTAGAAATGACGGAAAGCGAACAAGGCTGTCAACGGAAGATTTACTCTGACTCTGGCTGCTCAGTGAACTGACAGATCTGGACGTTGACGTTGACAACAGCGACTACACAGCCAGCACAGCACACAGTGACAGCGTCAAACACCAAACACTTCACATTATCACCATACCAAGCTGTTACTATTACATACTATTTTGCATCATATCCTTAAAATATCGTTGAAAACAGCACAACAACAGCTATATCAACTAAAACGGAACTGCCACTGTCTCCAACAGCTTGCTAACATGCACATATTTTACACACAACATACAATGTTCAGTGAATGGCACATGTTACTCATAAGCTTCAAAGTTCAAATTTCAAATTCTGAGTGTCAGAAAATTTGAATGTCATATAAATGAACACAAGAAAATGCAATTACGTTTACGTTAAACTGCTACAGTTAAAAGACTATTTCTGCACTAAACTTCAAAACAATCGATAGCTTTAGATTCAATGCCACTGACTGCACACAGACCTACTTGCTGAATTCCAAACATTATTATTGCAAGGATGCACAAAAATGAGCCTTAATTTGATCACCTGACTTTGAAATTCAAACACCATCAATCATTTATTCACGATGCATGTTACGTAAATCAATGGAGTACATAGTTGTTGGTCACATGACAATATAAAGTGCTATTTTCATAGTCAATGTGAACTTACATTCAGTTTTTTGGCAGTGTTGCTTGGACGGCATAAAAGCTATCTGGTTTGTAAAACAACTTCCAATTAGGTTATCTACTAATGTTCCTTGCTCATGCCCAACCTGCAGTAACTTAAGAAAACAACACTACCTAAACAACTAGAATACCCAGCGGTAGATTGTCGCGCCTCTGAGGGGGGAAAGGGAGGTGGTGGGGTGCGAGAGGCGTGACTAAAAATTTGTCACAAAGTGGACCAAAGTTCACCAAAATTTTTTAGGGGATGCTCCACAAAACCCCTAACAGTACAAAATTTTGTGGCGATCGGTTGAAAAATGCCGGAGATATCCGCAATCGAAAATTTGTACTCCCAGAAAAAGTGGGCCAAAGTTCACCCAAAATTTTTAGGGGATGCTACCCCCTAAGACCTCCCATCATGCCAAATTTCATCGAGATCGGTCAAACCAGCTTGGAGATAGGGGTTGGTCGGAAAAAAAATTTCCAAACACAGACACACACACACACGGCATACTGACTGGTTGAGTTGCGCCTCGCAGCATGCGAGAGGCGCGACTAAAAACTGAAAGCGGTAGTAATAGCCACAGCTACAAGACGATACTGCATTATAACTGACACGCTAAAAACAACAGGAAGAGAGACAATGATGGCACGCATACCGGCGCAGTCTTGGCGGAACTGGTGGAGTACACGGAATCCATCAGACTTGGCACTGTCCTTCCAACAGTCCTGGCTGGCTCTCCCGTTCTCTGACCAACACTCAAACTTCTTGAACTCGATCCAGAATCTGTACTATACCATCTGTCCTGTGATGGCCGACCTTGTGCGGAAGTGCCCTGGCCATAGGAAGTGCCTTGTC
>Ga0209782_1001393_pt1 | contig 12534 bp, 6 predicted proteins | sample WorMetmaBAHAMAS1_FD_187390 | JGI IMG/M metagenome (GOLD analysis project Ga0209782, IMG submission 187390) | Marine gutless worms symbiont microbial communities from Max Planck institute for Marine Microbiology, Germany - Inanidrilus... | ecosystem: Host-associated > Annelida > Digestive system >... | reverse complement strand
TACTTCTCTCCATGTATTTGCCCAGCTGTCTAATGTATGTATGAATGGCTGATGAGTACCACTGTCCACTTTCTGTTGTAGTCCATTGTGATGAAACTGATGGTCCATTGCTCTATATTTATGCTGTTAACTTGTGGGGAGGGGTAGCACCTGCCCGGCTTTTCTATCTGCAGTACCCCCCACACTGCCAACATGTCATGGGTGGGCTCTCGGTGCTTCTGGCAGCCAGTGGGTGCATGTACGTAACAGTAAGTTGTCGTCTTCTTAAACATGGGTGGCTCAGAAAAACCGGTTGTTGTTAAGTGTGGCGACTGACTAGGAGCGATGGGGTATAGCACTAAGGACGGCATAACGTACAACATTAAACCAGCATGTTTCACTGGTGAATATGTACATGACAGTGGCCGAAGAGGCAGCTCCTCCAGTTGTAAAGACCACCTCTGGCGCCACAGCGAGATGTTCTGTCCTGCAACTGTCGCAACCAGCTGTTGGAGATCTTTGTTGATTTCAGTGCATCAGTATGTTTGGTGCACGGGAAATCTCGCCATGTCAACGATGATCACTGCACAGTCACCGTAGATGAGGCCTATATCTAGTTCCAGATCTAGGATGTCTTGTGCAATGTTCATCGGTGTCGGCAGCTGTCAACTGTTACGATACTTGTTTCCACCGACATGAAGAAAAATCACATCGGCATCCTCAAGAAGCAGACCTGGTGTCTGCTGGGGAGACGATTGATTGTCGTTCCACCATGACCGAGAACTGTTAACGTCCACACCAGACAGCTGCAGGTTGTGTTGATTACTTCTCTCCATGTATTTGCCCAGCTGTCTAATGTATGTATGAATGGCTGATGAGTACCACTGTCCACTTTCTGTTGTAGTCCATTGTGATGAAACTGATGGTCCATTGCTCTATATTTATGCTGTGAGAAAAGCCGGTTGTTGTTAAGTGTGGTGACTGATTAGGAGCGGTGGCATATGGTGGCATTGAGGACGGCGTAGCGTACAACATTAAAATAAACCAGCATGTTGCACTGGTGAATATGTAGATTACAGTGGCCGAAGAGGCAACACCTCTGGTTGTAGAGACCTCGTCTCTGGTGCCGCAGTGGGATGTTGTGTTCTGTGACTGTCAGAACCAGCTTTTGGAGTTGTTTGTTAACCTCAGTACGCCAGTTCGGATGTGTAGTTAATTATCTGGTCATCATCAGGAGTAGTGTTGCCAGTAGTTACCTGCAGCAGTAAAGAAGTACAGCATGCACATTTAGAAGGTTTTCCGAACTGAACTGCTGTTGGTTTGTCACTACAACCACCTTTAGTTCTCACAACCCGCAAAACTGTTCAGTATAATCATGATATAGTCTGCATGTGGATTTGCTCCATTTGTCTTTAGAAATTTAGTCATTTTTCACGCAAATGTGTAAGCATCTGAATTATTTTGAATTAACTGTTTTATCCACCCCTGAGCACATTTCATACTGTTTGTTAGAAACTTATTAAAATGTTTAACAGATGTCACCCACTCAGTGTTTGACTGCAAAAATTTTTTGTGTCCAGATCCATGAGATGTGGCTTGAAGCTGTTTGTTTGCAGATTTCAATTGAGAGCCATTTACAGCATAAAACAACTATTTATTCGCAAACATAGTTGTGCAGCAGCCCTGTCTGCGGGACGCAAACTTATAGGCTGACAATGTACAGCAATACCCACAGTAACAGAAGCGCTGATAATCCGAACTTTACATTTTGTTTAGTTTTTGAGCATAGATGTGTCTTGTCATTTACTTGATAGTCGGAATTGCTCGTTTGTGCCAATATCATACAAATTTCTAGTATGCTTCCGTGATGTCTGTTTTTCTTCGCAGCATAATAGGTATTTTAAAAATTATTTTGTAGACTTTTCAAAAGTTGTGGTTGGTCATACAGAAGTAAAATTTTGCAGTCATGTAGTTTGCAAGCAGAGAACACAGTTTTACGGAAATACACTGCTCTCTGAACGAGATACCAGAGCATATTTTGGAGTCATGAATGCTATCAGCAACCCGTTGTGATGTTCAGTTTTCTTCAACGAACTGGTACTGCAGCCCTGTGTTGCATCCCAGTGACTGAAGACTCATATGTACTGAGCACAATAAATCAGTTGCTGGAAAGTGTGCATTTCACATCAGTAGCTTGAATTTTCGAGGAATACCACACTCAAAGAGATTAAATGTTTATTTACTAGGAAAATGAAGTTTTATAATGATGAGGCATTTGCGGTGTTGCATTAAGTACACGAAAGTATGTTGTCATCTTCTGTAACATTGGGTTGCTCTGAAAAGAGCCGGTTAGTTGAAAAAATGACAAGGACTGGTGATGTATAGCGCTGTGCGTGGCAAAACGTAGACTTACATGGTCAACATGTACATTATCTTCACCGAACATCAACTCTGTTGGTTGCTAAGACCTCAGCTCTGCCGCCACAGGTGTATGTTGTACCTTCTTGCGACTTGTGGAATCAGCTGTATCAGATGCTCGTTGACTTGAATGCACCAGTTTGACTGGTGCACCAGGAACCTTGCCAGCTGATCGATGATCACAACACCAGCACTGTGAACATGGATCAACTCCAGCGCTAGATTCACGATGTCCCATGCCGTGTTCCTCGGAGGCCTCGGAGGTTGCCGCTTGTCGAGGAAGTCGTTTTTATCGATGTGGCCGAAAATGACGTTCGCGTTGGCAACGAGGTTTCATACGTGTTGGCAGCACAGTCGGTGACAAACATGAGCGACAGTCGCTTCTTTGTAGCTGAGCATGCTAACATCGACACCGGACAATATCAGGCTGTGGTGATGGCTTACTCCATGTATTCGCCAGGCCATCATATATATACGAATACCTGATGAGCACTACTCTGCATCTTGTCAGTCTCGTGTTGTAATCCATTGTGATTTAACTTTGTCAAGTGCTGTATAGTTGTAGGGTTTACCATTAATGTGTTGGTATAGGGGGCGGCACTTACAATACACTGCAACCAATTGCATCGTATGCGTGGAATCAGGCAAGTGGTGCAGCATTATAGCAAGATCTTTGTGCCGACCTAGCATGCAAGTTTGTTAGAGCCCTGACCAGTTTTATCACAGTAGACTGGGTGTAGCATAAATAACGACAGCATACTGTTGTCACTAGGTATGCACAAGTGTACACGTATGCACTCTGTTCTGAGCCAGTAAAGCACATTTTAGTAGAATGTCCCAGCCTTCAAAGGATATCCGTGAAAAGTACATTATAGTGAACTTTGTCAACACAGTCAAAGAGCTCCATGACAATCACAATATTATTAGTTTTATTACAGAAACTTATTTTTATAGTCAGCTGTGATGTTTGTTATCTGTGTTTTATATTAGCTTGATAGCCTTGATCTTACATTTTTTTCTGGTTGTTAGCATTTACATGATTTTATCTTATATTTTCTGGCACTGAATAGCCTATGATGTGCTTATGTGCCATTAAGAATCTACTCACTCACTGACTGTAGTGGTTAGTGTCTTCAGAACTGTTCCACAGACACAAGAAGCCCACCTACAGGCTAAGAAGAAGTTAAACTACAGTGGGATCACTGCTCATGACAGCTTAGATAACCAGCTAGTCGGTCCTTCCTTGCTATTTTTTTCAGTCGTTATATGTATGTGGCATGTTGCTTAGCACAGCAAGATTATATGTAGTTTATGTCCCTTGACAGTTGTGAAACCAAACATCATTCTTTGCATTGTGACAGAGTGTTGGCATAATGCATTTTTTCGGTCACTTCTCATAGCACAGTCATGTCAACGCCCCAACTTCACCACTCTTGGAACCTCATTCTTCAAGCATAAAGTAACTGTTTTCCTGGGTACTCCATATGTCATCTACACTTGTCAGTCACTCATTCTGTTTCATCTGATTTTTTGCATGACAAGATTAAGAATTGCAATTCTATAGCTTCCTTGCGTTAAGGTCGTTTTGCAATTTTTTGGCAATTCCTGCCAAAAAAGTTACATCATGCCATATCCAAGTCGATCAATATAATGGTGAATATGCAACTTTTAGACCATGCTGAAATGCAGTTAAACTATTACTGTGAACAGTAAAGTAGTCACCCTTTGTCAGAGTACTTGAATGTTGTATGCTGTTAAGTAGTAACTGCTAAAACGGTTATTAAAATGTTGCTTTACTTTCATCAACGTATGTAAAAAATAAAGAAAATTCAAATATGATGGATATGACTTCCATTCATAGTAGAAAATATATCTCACGTCGTGATTCCATTGTTATTATCAGACTTTGACTTTGAATTGGTTATTCTTGCTTAACACATTCGTATTTACTCTCTAACGATGATGTGCCAGTATGTGAGACCTGCGGGATACAACTTACAGTAAAACACATTTTAGTAGAATGTCCCAGCCTTCAAGATATCCGTGAAAAGTACTTCATGGTGAGCTCTGTTAAGGAGCTCTTTAACAGTGTTGACAATCAGAGTATTATTGGTTATATTACAGAAACTCACTGTGATATTTGTTTTGTCACTTTTATATTAGCTTGATAGCTTTGGTCTTATTATTTTTTTATAGTTATTCGCGTTGACATGATTCTATCTTTAACATTTTGGCACTGAATAGCCTATGATGAGTTGATGTGCCGTTAATAAACTACTCATGCACTTGTTCCATTATGCTCGGTGCTTGTTGGTTCATAGCAGATCGAGCGTTGTCACTGGTCGTGCCCGGTCCGTAGTAATCAGCAGATCAACAACGCCGATCGCATGAGAATTTGCGATCCGTATGTCCGCATTGCACATGACGGCATCTCATGCCGTATCCCGACCACAACGGCCAAGTAGTTTCAGACTGTCGGCACTGGTCTGCTTTGTGGTGGTACTTATAAAGTGCTTATGTGCCGTTAAGAAACTACTCACTCTTCCACTCACTCGCGTAATGTGTATCATTGTCGTCCATGCAGTGAAAGCTTACTGAAGGTGCTTGGCGGCCAGGCCAACCAAAGTGCGTATGCTGTCGTAGTAGCGAGACATGCCATCATTGTTCAGGTGAACATTATCAGGCAGGAAGCACACAGGATTGCAGCTGTTCAGACCACATTTATGGCTCCAGTAGTAATGTGGAGATAATGTATATTTCCACTGCTTGTCGATCTCCTGGACGTCATCAGTAACTTTCTTTGATTGCTTTGGCCAAGGCAGTAGCTGGGTGACATATGCAGGACACTGGCAGGTGTGTGCATTATCACGGAACAGGCTGGAGAATTTCTCACAATCGCATCAGCTGAGACATTTTCATCCAAGTCGTTTTCCCCAATGTGAAGGATGACAGCTGCCAGATTTCTAGCACTCCCGACTGGCGGATGGTCTTGGATATACCTGCGTCTACTTTACTGGGCCACAGAGTCATGCCACCCTGGCAGTAATACATTATCCAGATGTCTGATATTCCCAGGTGGGCAGTGGTCGGTGATTGACCAGCATACTCACTGAGACGCTGGACATACGAGTGACCCACTAGAACCACATTCACTGGATTACCTGCAACCTGTGCTTGACCGCCATGTGCCATCATCTAAACAAACGCAGACAACATAAGTTAATATGACAACATTAATTAAAATGAGTAGTGACTGTCTGCAGTGTTGGGATGATTGCTGTGTAAAAGTAGTGATTTATAATTACTAGTTAATTTTACAAGTAATTAATCACAGTAGTCAGTTACTGTTTGAAAACTCGTTAGCTACTGATTACACTCATCTCGCTAATAGCGGTAGAACAATCGTCGTATGTTGGATTCCAAGTCATGTAAATATTCGAGGCAGTGAGAGAGCTGATGCTGCTGTCAAGTCGGCTCTGTCCTTATTACAAACATGAAATTTTGAGGACGTGAACTTATATTTCGTATATCAAAGTTTTGTTTCGACGAGTGGCAAGGTATATGGAACTGTTGTGAGAACAATGAGCTTCATTTAGTTTATCACACTGTTGGATCTGTTACACATAGTAAAAGTATCTCTAATCTCGATTGCGTTGTCATCAATAGACTTCAAATTGGTCATTCTTGCTTAACACATTCTTATTTACTATCTAATGATGATGTGCCACAATGTCAGACCTGCCGGCTACCACTAACAGCAAAACACATTTTGGTGGCATGTCGCAGATATTTGTGAAAAGTACTTCATAGTGAGCTCTGTTAGAGCTATAATGTGCTCTGTTAACCCTTTGCAGTCTCCAAAAAATTTTATGCCCCGCCTATTAGGTCTGCATTAATTTGCATATATTTCCGTAGTAACACAAGCCAAGTCAAACGTAAGTGGTAATATCCAAAAATGTTCAAATATGCAACACTTGTGCAATAGCTATGCACTAAACTGTATAAAAAGTTAACATCACATGCATTTCTGTCAATTCTGACTGGATGAGGAGGATGTGCACAGCAAGAAGCCTCACTACCGATACTGCGCTTTCGTGTGATAGTGTTCGAAACACAGCCCGGGATGCAGTCCTGGCTTCCGACTGCAGGTCTTGCAGTAATAAACTGTCTTTCTTCTCATGCCACGGGTTTTGCGGTCACTACAGACTGCACAATCCTTTGCACTGTTACTTGGTAGCTGTGCAATGAAGTGTGGCTTCTTGCTGAGCCTATCTTCCTCATCCAGTGAGGAACGCCTGCCAGGTCGCTGGCTAACATGGCGCTGTGCGCCAACTAGCTGTCGAATTAGTTTCTGTCTGTATTTCAGGTGGCGTACAGTTTTGTTACCATCATTGTGTTTGAACAGAATGTAACTATTTACTACTGCAACTTCAAGTAACCAGAAAAACATTTTCCTCCACCACTTTAGTGATTTGCGCATAAATCCATAGCTTGCACAGTAGTGGTCTGCTCTATCCACCGCGCCCATTTTCTTGGTGTAGTTGACTATTACTGTAGGTTTCTGAATGTCCTGTGGTCCTGACTTGGTTCTTTGCTGAACAGTCTGAGTTGATGCATCGTGATAGGTGCTCAACATTAGCACTTGCCTTTTATCCTGCCAAGCCAATACTAGGACATCATCACTATGAACAAATGATGATACTTCGTGTTTTTTCAGTTTCAGTTTCTTCACATCAGTTGGTAAATTCTGTCGATTTTTCATTACTGTCCCCGTAAGATAGACATTCATTTTCAGTAACTCCAGTGCCAAAGGAAATCCTGTGTAAAATCTATCGGTAAACACATGATATCCACTTCCCTGAGCAACATGCAACAGTTCATCACACAAATGCAGGACAATTCGAGAAGTAAATGGCATATCAGGTCTTGCGAGACTGTCTGTGGTGCATTTACCATAATATGGTTCAAAACAGCATATATAACCAGTGGCACTGTCAGCCAACACATAGACACGAAGACCCCATTTGGTCGGCTTCTGTGGGTTGTACATTCGGAAACAAATTCTCCCTTTGAACCCAACAGTGCTTTCATCTATTGCAACGTCACGGGATGGGACAAAGTTCTCCAGCACTTTCTGTTTCATATGCAAAACTACATGTTCAATTTTTGCACCTCTCCTATTCACATTCTGTGTCTGGTCAGATGATGGTTGGCTCACATGTAACATCCAGTGTAACTGCAAGAAACGTTTTCGGCTAAATACAGATGAAAAGAATGGCATATAATCAAGCCAATCATGTGAGAAGTAATGTTTGACATCACATTTGTCATTGAGGGCCATATTCAAAACCACGCCCAAATATGCCTGCAGTTCCTCAGCAGTAACGTCCTTCCACGTATGCCATATAGAATTTGGTCGAAGAGTGGCATTCTCGAGTTTTGACTTGGCATAACGATTCGTTTCGGCAGCAATGTCAGCAACAAGTGAATCAGTAAAGAACAGTTTGAAGTAATCTAGTTCAGTGTCGACAGTATCTGGGTGCTGGGGGCCTACATTTGTAACAGTAAATGGCAGCAATGGAGTTTTGCTATAGTTAGGTTTCAACTGCCAACCATCCGCTGATGAATCAGCTGACGCAGCAGCTGTGGCATCATCATCATCATCCGAAGCTACGCCATCAAGGTCATCAGTATCCGATGCCGATGAATAGTCATAGAGTTCAGTGTCACTCCCACTGTCATCGCTATAATTACTTTCATCTTCGCTACTAAAATCACCGTTTTCTAACATCTCTACTACTTCTTCACGCCTATACCTCTTTCTAGACAACGCCATCATCAGCAATACAAACAACAACCTGACGCCTGACCTGTAAACAAACTATAAATAGAATAATTACCGTACTCTACACAGTTGGCGAACAGTATAAAATTACCGTACTACTGTTGACAACATCCATATGTCCCGTCACACGGGACTATAGACCTCAACAGCTACTCGCACACATATGTCCCGCTCCACGGGACATAAGACCAAGTCGGGATTTTTCAGTTGTCCCGTGACACGGGACTCAGGACTGCAAAGGGTTAAGGAGCTGTTTGACAGTGTCGACAACCAAAGTATCATTCGTTTTATTACAGAAACTGGTTTTTATAGTAAGCTGTGATGTTTGTTGTCTCAGTTTTATATTAGCTTGATAGCCTTGATCTTACGTTTCTTTTCATAGTTGTTAGTGTTTACATGAATAGCCTATGATGTGCTGATGTGCCGTTAAGAAATTACTCACTCACTCAGTCAGGTGATGTCTCATATGCAGTTGTCCAAAGTGCTTCTGTGGTCGTTCTTTCAGTTTACTAGTCCTGTACTCATCGTTGCGGTACTGTGGTGTGTTTACCAGATGAATTCAATGTATCTGCCTTTCAGTATTGTCATGCGGTCCACTTAGCTGTCATTTATAATAGACTGTGAATGTGATCGGTCACTGAGTTTTTGTACATTTCTTTTCACATTCTTTCGTCCTTGATTGGAACACAAGCACTTTGCATCCAGAAACAGCACAACACAAAAGCACACTCACCAGCTACATTTGCAGACCTGGCTGGCTTTCAAATTCTGTGCAACTCTGGTGCATTTTTGTCTCCCCTGTGTCCCTGATTACTGGCCTGCAGTGAAAATTTACCAGTGTTTGAAATTTCTGTAACACCTTCAAGGAACCGCACTGTCGAACTGTGTGCCAGGTCATTTCTGACAAATGCTGTCATATGCTTTGACTCAACACTCTTGACTTTGTTGAACTGTAGCATCTGCTGAATGGTCCCGAACCTGTGTTCACTCAGTGATCTCATCTGTGTGTTGCTCACATTCCAATCATAATGCACTTTGCATATCAGTGTTTCGCAAAAATCGACCTTAAAGGTTTAGCAAGATTACATGTACTGTAGAAAATAAAAAAAAACAAAAATGTTAAGTTTTTGAAGACTACAGCAGTATTATGCTATAGGAAACTTACCAAGATCAACCAGAAACATCTAAATATTTAAAGAAGCAGTCCAGTTTTAATACCTGCACCATTACCAAATTCAAACGGCAAATTACAGAACAACACAAATCATACACAATGGTCACACTTAAAGCTTGTTATTTATAGAAACGTTTTTTACAATAACACACTGCACACAATTAACAGTTAGATTGTTCACTTAATACAGTACTACTGTACTAGTCCTAGGTTTTACGTTCAGGGCAGGTAAATTTTCCCTGAATTTTGCTATTTTGTGGCCAGTCTGACCACAGAAACCACATTTTGGGGGGGCCCGAACAGAAGACTGTTGGTTTCCATTGTTTCAGCAGGATCTGCAAGCTGCATGGCAGACATTTTAGGTTCTGTAAAACTAGTAGGTTTCAGACATAAAATATGAAATGTTATCAAGTATGGTACGCTAAACTATACCTGTGTTGCCAAATACCACAGTATAATTTCAAGAGCTTTGCATGGTTCTATGCCATTCACTGACTGCAGTGGAACAGCCACAACACTTTCCATGATGAATTCAAACTGCGCTCGTGACAAACGAAATAGTGATTTAAAATCTGTGTCACAGTACTCGCTGATCCAATGTTCACTGTAAAGCATTGGCTTGGAATGAAACTCCTGAACAGACAACGCAGCCGCGGCAGCCATACAGTCATCGTCACGACCGCTGCGTTGACTTAGCATTTCGTTGCGATTGTCATCATCAAGCAGAAGATCCAACATCAACAATAACTTCGAACCGTCCATGATTGTAACAACAACGACAGTACTAAAACTTACACATGCATTATTTACATTATATATACTGCAATATTCCTAAAAATTTCCATCTAATAACTATTAAATTACTATGTTCTCTATTTACAAACAGACGTGGTGGCCATATAAAAGCAGAATGATGATGGTGGAAAAGTTGAATACAGGACACAACCAAAGAAACACGTCAATGTAGCCAGTTGCCATAGTTGCCACAGGGGTTCACGCAAAATCAAAATCTTATTAATGCTTTTTATAAGCATATTTCCTATGAAAAAATATGAACTTTATCCTTCACGCAATCAACCAATGCTTTCCCAGTAAGTCCCCAATTCCTGTTCTAATTTCTTAACTAATTCTGCTTCACTTAACCAACTTTTTCTGTATTTCAGCAATAGGTGATTTGTTTTTTTTAATCACACAGTGCTTTTCGGCTGTTGCTATTCTGTGGCAAATATGTGAATCAAGGTCTATGCATTTGTCTGGATGCATGTTGTGCATTTCACTCACAGCAGCTTGGCAGTTGAGACGCATGTTACAACCACTGTGACCACATCACATTTTACAATAATGAAATGATGCTTTTAAGTGAATAGCAGTTCGAGACGGACACTATTTACCCGTGTGGATTAAATTCATAAAGGGCACTGCACAACTGTAAATAATACGAATAACTTTTGCAACCATAGCGTCGTACTAACCTGTTGGCGACTGCAGGTTCCATTGTTGTTGTAGCCTGGAATAGGTGAAAAAGGAATTTTGTTGGACGACCGGTCTTTCTATGATTGACAGTAGTCTGCCGTGTTTCCCCCACCACCCCTAATTTGTTGACGTTCACTAAAACACCATTCGTACTGATGATGGAATCGATTACATTAGCGATGTGTAATTGCATTTCGTTGGCAACGGTGCGAAATAATTGTGACGGTGTAAGTTAAAATTTTTGAACAAGCTACCTGATGGTGTTGCTGTTGCTGCTGCGGTGTAAGTGGCGGTGATGTAAAGTACAGTTATTAACTACTTTTCAACAACTGTTGTGTGTGCAAGTGCTATCTGGCATATGGCAACATTAACATTATTGGTCATTAACTTTGTCAGAATGCCTCATGTGTTGATAGAACAACTGGTGGTCCCGTTCTGGAACGTCCATTACTGCATAGAATGCTGACACCAAGTGACGCATCTTTGTGGGATCGAGCAACTCTGGAAATTCGACTTTGGCATCTGTGGATTGAGTGCCAGCCACTTACATGATCAACTGAATTTTTGGTACTCGGGAAGGCATACATATTGGTGATATTAATTCACACACTCTGTCCCATTGCCATGTCTGTTAGTTTCTCCATAGCAGTTGCTGTGATATCTGCCGGAAAGAGTATTGGCACCAAGTGATTATTTCCATTTCCTGTTTGGGAGTTCAGTTTGAAATTACTCAGCAGTGGTCGATATTTGTTGAATGAAGCCAACCACCATTACGAGCATTGTGCCATTCCTCCAGAATCAGCCCTGCAGGTTCACCATCACGCCTGGTATGGAAAAGGGTGACCCGACTGAGGACAAGTTCTCGGAGCTTGCAGTACTCTGTTGTTGTCCACAGTGTGTATTCATCACTGGGCCACTCTGTTCAGTGTGTACTGTCTAAGTCTGTGGCAGTCTTCCGCTGTCGGTAGCTTATCTGGTCAATGCAGCTTTGTCCGTCTTGTGTTATTGATTCTATACGGAGCATTGCCAAAGAGAATGTTGCGATTTAGTGAGAACACTTCTCTTAATTTGTCAACTTCTGAAGAACCAAGTATGATGCTTTTACAATGATTGCCATTTTCTTCAACAGATAATAGTAAGTCATTTTCAGTCCAGCCTTCCGCCTGTCATTTTCGTTCAGTCCTTCTACAGTGCGTCTGCTGATGGCTTCCTCCAGTGCATAAAAATTTGATCGGATGAGCATTGCAGAAGCATTTGAACTGAACTGCAGATCTCATTCGAAAGTCACATGATTGAGCTTTCAAATGCAACGACGTGACGAATGCATCGGTGTGTATTCTCTCCAATAGCTTGGGACTGTCTCCAAAATTGATTGAGCTCGTAAACAACATTATGACGAGGTACACGGCGATGTACAGACATAAAACCGTGATTTAAGAAATAACAAAGTAATTACTACAGAACTTGTAAGTCCAAAATTATGTAACAAATGACGTCGTTCGTTCGTTCGTTCGTTTCATCAGGGGCGGTGGTTGACTGTTGGCAGTCTTTCGACGTGCCTTCAGCTACCGCCAGCGCTGAGGCCTAGACATGGCCCAGTGTGCAATTCCCCTCTAACCCTGAGGCTTGTACTATATATTTATAG
>Ga0209782_1001392_pt1 | contig 12535 bp, 9 predicted proteins | sample WorMetmaBAHAMAS1_FD_187390 | JGI IMG/M metagenome (GOLD analysis project Ga0209782, IMG submission 187390) | Marine gutless worms symbiont microbial communities from Max Planck institute for Marine Microbiology, Germany - Inanidrilus... | ecosystem: Host-associated > Annelida > Digestive system >... | reverse complement strand
AAAATACAATGAATATAAGTATATATAGACTATGCACGAAATATTTACATACATGAAATAATGGAATGTCACAATAGATTGAGTAGGATAAACATTTTTAATCATTAACACAGAACAGGAGCACGACTTACAATGCATATATGTCACAAGGCAAAAACATCTAAATATACTACAGCAGCATTTCTATAGAGCACAAACTGAAACAGCGTGCATCAGACATGAAGTCCAATCTGTAATTTGCAAGATCAGCAATAATTACTAGCAGCATGTTTGCAGGGCATATGCGTACACCGGTATTTAGATTACTCGGGAGATTCAGGTTTTGTAGCTACTTTGTGACACTTGCATCGTTATGTATTCTAACTGACACGTGCTCTCTTTACAACTACTTATGCAGTCAGCAAGTTAGCAACAACAGAGACTTAAATACCTCGTTACAAAGATTCTCCAGATCAGCGCCAGTAAAACCATCTGTTTGCAATGCAATATCTGCCAAACTGATGTCCACTATGGGCTTTTGACGAGTGTACACTTTCAATATTTCCAATCTTGCCTGAACACAGCTATATTATTATTATCTACATGTAGTACCATTACTATTTAGAGCTCTAGGCACCAGCGCCTAGTGACTCTTTGTTTTTAGATGCTAGGTATAAATTATCTTACATACTACTACTTTAGTGTTTGTTGAACCAACCTTTTTTGGAGTTCCCTGAGTTAGTCATGGTCTACCAAAAAAGAACCTTTGGGCTAATTATAGCAGGCTCTGTAGAGGCCAGGTGTCACTCCCGTCACCTAGCCAGTAGTGTCAAAATGCTGACGGCACTGTACCAAAATTAACTTCAGTTGACGTTCTCCATGTAATTATCAATAAAATAATATTTTAGAAACATGTAAGAACAACAGCTTTACAAGCCATCATTCGGTCATTAAGGCAATGTAACGTACCATTATTCAGTTGACCTCTACTAAATAACGTTCAACCAGAGGTGTCATGCGACTAACTTTGGAGGGGAAGGGCCAAAATGGCACTGAATAGCCTATAATGTGCTGATGTGCCGTTAAGAAACTACTCACCCCAAGGCCAAAAGCATCAATGAGCAGCTGCAAGAATGAGAGTGTCCCCGCTGACCTATCAGTCACGTTGTGTGCCTGTCATTCGACTGCAGCGGATGGCTCTACTACCATACACAGCTGGTCTGAGCTGAGAGTTGTAACTCCAGCCAGCATGCCGTGTTCAAATCATCAAGGAGGTTAAGTCGCTAGATGCCGTGCTGCTCAGCATGTGATGGCAAAAACTTTTCAAACTTTGGAGGGGATATAAAATACTTCATCCCTGGCTCACCAAGTACGACATAATGTGCATTAAACCAAAACTTATGTCATTTGTGGCATAACTACGACAGTTTCTAACATGCCATAACAGACAAAGCGACTGTAAGGGCACACTTTGAAAAGCATCCAGGTGGGAGTGCTCACCATTACAGAAAAAGCCCATTGAGGCTAATTTAAACGTATAATTTTTAATGCTTTGGTTGAGTAATGTGAACGTATTTATATCATAAGCACAACATATTTTTAATATTGGCCTGTATAAAAAAATGAAATATTACATTCAAAATGACAGACAGCATCTTTTTAGACTGTAGCTATGACGTGCAAGAGAAAACTACCAGATGTTTAGAACTGACCAATTTAATGTTTCTATGGTAAACTACGTATAATCATGGTAAAACGGGTGTGTGAAAGGTATAAGTTACGGTTCAGTGACACAGTTATGCACGTATTGCAGTCACAGATGGAGACCACATGAAATGAAAGCATCCACATGGCAAAATAATAACTAATGGCACCAACAGATTAGTTAGAAGGTACTAGTATTATGAAAAGAAAGACAGGATTAGTACATTTAAATAACAAGGTGGTGAAAATCAAAGATAATAATCACAATAATAACATAACTGAGCAACAGGAATGCAAATATGTCAATGACAGCAACAAGAATTCATCAGTGGTGTAACTATGGTTTTTGGCACTAGGAGGCAGGAAGCAAAGAAATGCTCCCCCAAAGTTATCATGTGGGTCTCACACCATCCAATTTTCAGTTAAGTATATCACCATGGTTGTGCCGAGCTGACAACACTACAGTGCTATGATTATCCTTTAAAGAGTGAGCTAATCAAGTACTTTAAGGAAAACAAAACACCAGCCTCAAAGTCGGGTGGTGGCACATAGATAACATGATCCATGCGACCCGGTCGTAGCAAAGCAGCATCAACCATGTCAATGCGATTAGTGGCGGCTATCACCAGCACATTGGCGTTGTCAACAGCCGTCTTTGTGAACCGTGGCAGTTGCTACATCATTTCATGCAGTTACAGTGCTATCTTGTACTGAATATTGTCAAACACAGCAGTGTAATTCTTTGTGACAATGAAATAAACAACTCATAACATACCTTATACTAAATTACATAAAACAGTGTTTATTCTTATGCAGTATGCAGTGCATCATTTTCTTTTTATTTTGACCTTTGCTGACTAAATAGCATTATTTGTATTTCTCATACAACTTCACAGTTCAAACACACACGCCTGTTTATTGAGCACACTGCACTGCAGGTGTTAGCCATTACCATATTAATCCTTAGGGTAATTACAAATTAGTATTACAAATTAGTGCAAGATTTTTATGTGGCTGAATGGCCTTCATGGTGCCAACCAAAAGCATCATCTACTGAAACTTTCTTATTGACTAACTACCTTTTGGCAGAAAGGACTTAAAAAGACATCATTTCTTTAAATTATACAACACCAGTTCATATTTTAGAAAAGATCAAACACAATTAGAGATATACTGAATGAAATTACAGGTATACATAAAAGAAAAAAACAGGCTAAACTACAGAAATCATAATTTTATTAATCTCACAGCTCGTTATTTCAATAATAAATCTAACCTAAAAAGAAAATTTGTAAAGCAAAGCCTAACAAATGCCTCAATACATCCACACTACTAGGTACCATAGCCGGTGAAACTTGTTCACAACAAAACTTTGCGAACCACCCACCCATAACAATCTTTCTCCAACAAGTCCAGAGGTTCACTTTGAGGAAATCCTTTGTGTAGAAAAAAACACTCAGTCAAACAAAAGCATGGTTTATAGGGATGTTTCAACAAAAAAAAACTTGAGCACTTTTCAAGGACTGAAAGGAACTTAATCATGATTTTCAAGTATCGACATAACTGGCATGAAATACAAAGCTTATCGTAGGACTTAGTACCATAATGTTCTAAAAGAATGAAAATGTAATCATATCAAAACAAAAAAACGACTGGCTGACAGACTGACATAAATTATCAAAGTGAATTTCTGGATGCACAGCTCAATATTTGCATACACTCTCTAAATCTAGTCCTAAGAAGTAGGTTAAATATGAAATGCACAGTGCAACAGCTATCAGCAAATGTTCTTTGCAAGGACTGTAACCCTGAATATCCAATGACTCTGCAAGCATTCTCAAGGACATTGCCTCAATTCAAAGACTCTCAAGGGCCCTGAATTTCAAAGACTGAATTCAAGCACTTTCAAGGATTTCTAAGCATACTATGAACCACGCAAAAGCCATAAGTAGTATTAGGAGTACAGTGCTGTATCATTGTGGTTTTTCCAGCTTTGTTTTTGTAAGAAAAATTCAGCTCTTCAATACTACATATCACCAAAGAAGTGTAAACATTCTTGCCTCATAACTTGCACTAGCACCAACTCTAATTTTGCACTGCGATGGTCGCTGAATGTTGTCTGCAAGTATACCAATGCCATCCATCTCATTCAGCAGAGTCGAAAGTACACGCTGCTGTACTGCTTCACCACCTGAGCCTTTCAGCCCGTCATCTGCCACACGACTGCCAATGACCGAGTCAATTTCATCAATAAACAGAATTGTTGGTGCGCAAGCTCGTGCCTGATGAAACACCTGAACATTACAACACATCATAGTAAAATTACTAATTTAGCGCTAAAATCTAGGGTTAGACGATAGTACTATTGGACTATTGTATTAGGCGATAGTCAGGACTATCAGCTACTATCACTATCAGTGGTTTCCAATAACATCAGTGCTTCGGTGAGTGGGGTAGAGAGGTAAGAATCCATCACACTGCAGTGACAGCACATAACAGTCTTCAATCAGTCCAGTTGTCGATATGTTGTTTTAATAGACAGTAACAGCTTGCATGCCAAAGCAGTCCAGTTCAGCCACTGTCCATTGGTCGTCGTCATGGATGGCTAACAATGGCTGTAGTCCAGCATTAGGTGATGTGGCAGTATGTGTGAGGGGAATAACTAAGGCATGAAGATATGGGATAGCCTATGTGAGACCTAGGTCACATCGGCCGACTGTTTTCACCAATAGTATCAACAATGAGACTCAGATTTTCACACTATCGTCCTAAACCTATTAAGAACAAAGATGCCAAATTTGAGTAAGCAAAACAATGTCGGCAATTTTCAGTTTTCATGTTCCCACTGTCAATCCATCATCACTATTACTTTCACTATTTTATGTAATCTAATGAAAATGAGATTAAGTTAATAAGCTGTAGAACTGGAGTAATATCATCACAGCAAACCTCTGCAATTTTCTTCTCAGCTTCTCCGAGGTATGGTGAGTACAACTGAGCCCCACTGACAGCTAGGAAATTGATGTGGCAAGATGTAGCAGCGGCCCTAACCAGCGATGTCTTGGCACAGCCTGGTGGACCATGTAGTAGTATACCACATGGTAATCGAAGACCAAGAGCTGAATAAGCTTGTGGATATTTCAGTGGCCATTCAACACACTGCACATATAATAAATAGCATTACATGCATCACCAAATTTATAACACTTTCTAATATCAACATAACAAAGAGTTATAATGTGTTATAATGCACACACAGCACTTAAGTTGAGTTTGCATAATCTTTACATTCTTGCATATTATACTGCTTCTATACGAATAATGTACTAACAAATAAGAAGGCCTAGCAGTGGCTAGCATAGCGCAAGATGATCCCTCCACTCTTCCTGGCGATGATCCCTTCCCTCGCGCCCGCATGCACCGCGACCGCAATGCGCGGTAAACTGGGATCGGAATTTGAAACCTAAATTAGCTATAATGCGCCAATGCACTTCTGTCACAGACAGATGGACACTGACATCGTAGCATAAGCGCGAGAACGCGCTAATAATTACATCTCATGCGCTAATAATAAAGAAATCACATATGACATGACACAAATTTAGCAACTGTTCTGCCAACAACAATACCTGCTTCAGCTTATCTTTGACCTCTGCAAGTCCACCAATATCATCCCAGCTCATATGTGGCATGTTTGTGAGAAACAAGTCAGAGCTACGCTGGACTGAAGGCCGTACATGATGCAATGCAGAGGTAAAGTCTACTGCATTAATGTAAACTTCTTGCTTCTGCAACATAAAAAAATAATTGTTAAATAATATGTGTTGTGCCCAGTTATTCAAAGACATAACAGTCAGTCTTAGTTCAGAAGCTGTCACAGTTACACACTGCTATTCACAAATAGTATCTCATGCCAATACAACATTTTTCATGCAACGTGAGGTTAAACTGCCGTTACCTTGTCATCAGTGCTGGTCCATCTTTCAAGAGCATGCGTCATAGCAAATCTCACTAGTGATGACAGATCAGCACCAGTAAAACCAGGTGTTGCTTGTGCTAGATAGTGCAAGTCAACATTACTTGCTAGTGCTTTCTGTGGAACAATCACTTTCAGGATATCATGCCTCTTGTACTCATCCGGAATGCCCAATAATATCTACAAAATTGTCCAAGCAGAATTAACTAATGTATCAGCTTATGTAGTACTGGTACGTAATGGCTTTCAATAAATCCTTTTCTTAAACATTTTACACAAATGTGACACCATAGTATTAGATAAGCGAGTTTTATCAAATTTCATACCTCTTTTTCGAATCGACCAGCTCGACGAAGACAAGGATCAATTTCTGAAGGCTTGCTTGTGGCTGCAATGACTACAAGTCGAGCAACATGTTCATGTTTTTCAAGCAAGCTCAACAGCTCTGCAAGCATCCGCCGTGCAAGACCATCACTGTCATCTCGACATCGAGGGCATAGTGCATCAATGTCATCCAAAAACAATATACACAATCCTTCTGTGCAGGCAGCTGATGCTTGTAAAAAAGCAGCACGGAGATTTTTCTCACTCTCGCCTGGTCTGCTGCCATGAACACTGTCTCCAACTTTGACGAGAAATGCATCACATTCTTTTGCTATGAGTTTAACGAAAGACGTCTTACCACAGCCGGATGGACCTGTCACCAATATGCCTTGCTGTACCACAAAAAATTTTCTATGTAATACGACATAATTATTGTGCAGACTGCATCCCACACACACAGATCCCAACATATTTAACTGCAGCCCATTGTCCCATTTTTTAGTAAAATTTGGTACAAACATTAGGTAGAAAGTGGTGAACTAAACTACTAAAGGCTTGAATATTGTGCCACTTCACCACAGTAGTTTTTCTGCACTACTGGGGAAAAGAGGAAACAAAGAAATCACATCTTTTCATTGTGATCCTGCATAATGCTTTGCCACAAGACATAAAACACATTAAAATTAATCCAAACATCACTCACTCATTGCTGAAGCACCTTACTTCTGCAGAATGATCAACTGCATGCACCGTACAAAACCTAATATGAAATGGTCCATTTAAATGTTCCACACATGCCTCATTCACTAAGTCTGTTACGGTATTGGTGGCCATGTCAAAACTGAGAAAGGAACTATTCTTCATTGAGCCGACAGTGTTAGTCAATGAACTGTATTTATGGGCTATCCTACTACGTCAACAAATGTTATCAATAAATGCTAGGTGCTGTCAAATATACTGCAAGTGACAATCTGATTCTTAGGTGGTTAGTGGACTGACACACTGGATGTGCAACACAATCCAACTGTTGCAGCAAGGAACTCTTTTAGCCTCATTTCCCATAGGCTACACTCCACACAGACCCGTTATTACAAGATTTATAGAGGGTCATATAATGGCATAAATATAAGTCATGAGTTACAACACTGAACAAATCAAGGTTGAAATATGGAAAGTAGCACTGTTGGATTTTGCACGTCTGCATTTTTGCCGTAAGTCCATACGCACTAGTAAGGTAAGGTGAGCAAATATATTGGTTTTAAGTACTTAAATTCTTAAGTAAAATTTTCACCAAAGAAGTATCAAAATCAGACAATCACAATAGCTGCTCATCTTACAGCTAAATATGTGTGGGGTGCATATCTGTAGTGCAAATCTATTCAACAGTTAAAAAGCTTCTAAGAATAAAAGTACATTTACCAATTATCAGTAATACATTTCAGTAAAAGTATACGGCCATTACATATTTATACTCATATCTTATTGTAGTGAAAAGGCCAGTCAGATCGAGTCATTAAAGAAGAATCAGCCATTTCATACAGTTAACATAAAAGAAGTGCATAGAGTACGGGCAAACGCTAGTACTGCTGAGCGATAAATACCTTTAGTGACGGTATGCTATGTCATCAACTGACCTGTCAGCTATCCAGAGGCTGGTGAGCAGAAAACATTGCAGAAGTGTTAAACAAATGCTGTGTTTTAAACATTCTATGCACTTTGTCAAATACGGGTAAGTTTTTGTCATGTTACGGATGTAGTTTTAGAATCATCGTGAGATACTGATGCACATACCAGACAATGACACCAATAGTGCAATCAACAAGAAAGACTGGTAAGGGCTGCCATACTGGGTACACAGGCTAATGTATATGCAGTGTGTGGCTGATACCCATCCCTCCCTCTCACACTACCTCCACTTTAGTTACTAAGATATGACTGTACTGCAAACACACTCACCTTTTTATGTAAACTGTCAGGTAATCCACATTCCTGAGATCGCAGTACACTACTGCGTAAATAATTTATTTCACTGTCTAGTCCACCAAGCACAGTTGCTCTTTGAGTACGCTGTTCAAATCGCTCTTTAGATATAACTTCAACCACACTGATTTTGCTAGAATGGGTAATAAATCCACAAGTGCAATTGTTCTTTATCACAGCACTATGAAAAATGATTCTGTCCCAGCAGTAAAGTTTTCCGAGAGTTGTTCTAGAACAAAACATTGTATGGCTGGCACCAATAACGAAACTAACCAGTAAGTTTTGTATTCGACACTGAAGTACCTCCTCAGAGCTCTTTGTACACAAGACAAATTCTCGCCAGTCTGTTACAACAACTGTTACTGAGACTGACTCGATAGCAGAACATGTAACTTTATGAATATTGCACACTGGTATTGGCAGAGAATTGCTAATGCAATCAGGTACTTTGTCATGCTGTTCAACATCTGCTGCCAAAACAGTGCTGTCAAACTGTATATAACCACTGTCAACTTTATCCAGCCTGGGCCATGCACGGCACAGAAAAGAGAGTCTGTCGATGCACTCTATCTTCACGACATCATACAATAATATACTCTGTTTCTTCATTACTGACGTTCCCAACCAACAACGTTGAGTGCCAACATCATTTAACCGACATGGCAAAACAATCAAATTGTCAAGTAAATTAGTCTCATGCATATTCCTGAACTTATTTCGTAGTCATACAATTTAATACGTGTTACCAGTGTTACTGACCACGTTACTGACTATACATTTAATTTTACCATGAATTTTACATAAAACTTAAACAGGAAGTATCCCAGTGTTCGTATCTAAATTGTATCCGATCGAAAACTAAAACAAAAGTTACGTGACGTATCGTACTTTGTTTCATCTCATTCATCATCGTCAGTTGTCATCATTTCTTTATAGTTAAACAAATCGCAACCGTGGCGAAACATCTAATCAATGTCTTTATAAAGTAATCTGTTCAGGAAGTTATTGCTGTCAGTCTTGACAGTTAATGACCGTGTCAAAGTGAATATTTACGAGGAGATCTGAGCTATAGGTAAGTTGTAGGTATAATTAGGCTATAATCCCTGGATTTTGATGACCAAATCTTGGGATTTTCGAAATTAAAACTCGTGATAAAAATGCCGTTATTTAACCCTTTTGGTGACTTAAATCTATCATTTACTAACACGGCGTGAGCGGTGCAGTCATCTGTCTGTTAACTTGTTAACGCAGGCCTACTTTTGGCAGCTTCCTTTATTGTCTGAACAGTCTCCTGTAAACTCAGAATGTCTGTCTATAATTTCTTTCGTCGGTTGGTTATTGTTCTAAACAGGGCTGCAAAAAACTACGTTTTCTAAATTAGGTTTTTAGTTTTTTTACGTTTTTTTGTACGAAGACTGGACACGAAAGTACGGCCAAAAAGCACATGAAAAACACCCCATAAGCTTACCGGTACTGTCATACACACGCCCCCTTCTCCTTTCCAGCGCGAGATGTAATATATACATTTCGCGCTATGCTAGCCACTGCTAGGCCCTCTTGTAAGGACTACGTATATACAGCATGAACAACTGCAAGCATTAGGTTAACTCTTTATAAGACTGAAACTGAAAGACAACAATTGTGTTTTTATCTATTCAGTGAATGGCAGTGAGCAAAGAAGAAGAATTGAAGAACACTGATTGCCATGTGAAAATGAAGTTGATGAATCTCAAAACTCACAATGAAAATATGAATCTGAAGTTTATTTAATAAATTAGCAATAAAAATAAAAACCTAAAAAAACTAAATTGTAGGCCTATACTTGTGAGGTTTTTAAGGTTTTTTAAACCTATAAAAACCTAATTTTTTAAAACCCAATTTAGAACCCGTGGGACAAATGCATCTATTTATTGAGTCTCAGGCGCCAAACCTCACTCTCAGCTGCAGTGCTGCAGGCGCAAACATACCGCGTGACATGATGCATCACGCCCATCGTGTTGTAGATTAAGGTGGACGATCACTCAGCGTGGTTAACTGAGATGATCATCGGTCGAAATAGTTGAACTACATTCCTTTGTTATTGCAATTGGTAGACATTTATGAAAACTAGGCCTAAGTATGTAAAAAAAATTGAATATCGGCTATAAAAACTTTACTTTCTCGTGGATTTTATAGCTTATGACATTATATAGGCTAGTTTCCAAAATGCTGCTCCCCACAACATGGCTAGCATACGTCCCGATGCCCATGCTTCTGTCATGCGGGTATAGTGTCGTCGTTTCTCAAATTTCGATTCTGGCCTGGGATTAATCTCAGGATCCCGGGATTAATTGCTAACTCAAATAATACCAAAATCCCGGGATTAGAAAAATGGTCCGGGATTGCATTCCCTAATTGTAGGCATAATCAGTTTTGTCCGGGAGAAATTCGTGCAGAACATAGTCAGGGTTGTTGAGTGTGTTCGTTAAGAGGTTGTCGTCCATGTCAGCAGACAGTTGAGACGGCGTGTTGATCGTCGCTGTTGTACGTAGATAGCGCGTCGTACAGATGCTTCAAGACGTTGCTTATCGGCCGCTCTGGTGAAGTCCCGTGCACCATGCCGGTGATGCATATAACTTGGAAATGACGACGGCCCTGTAGATGTACGTGCCTCAACGAGTCGTCGCCCATGCCGTGATGGCGCAGCAGTTTAAGGGCGCTCGGCGACTGCGCGCACTTGCCGATAACGTGGCAGAGAGATGATTCGTCATTGTGACGCCAAACATCTTGATGGAGGTCACACGGCGAATGAAGTAGGCCCCTTGGAAGTAAAAACCCCTTGATTGCGGCTAGAGGGTTTGGGGGAGCGCTAAAGCTCCCCCAGCGGGTCCGGCCGCCAGACGTATTTTGGTGCATCTTAGGCATATTTTTTTGCATATTTTTGAGTCCCTAAATGACGAAGAATTTCCTGTGATTTGTTCTCCATTTGAAGGCTGTTTTTACACTATTGATGTAATTGCCAGATGTGGTCATTTTCTGTGACCAGAAATGATGAATGACAAGTTCACAAGCTCATAACTGACGCCAGCACAGGGGGGCATGCCCCCTAATTCCCCCCTCCCTCCGCCACTGCCATGCACTACATGTATTTAAATAGTAAACAGGTGGTCTTTTTAGTCACCTATTTAACTAGGTTTTTAAATATTTGAATAGTAGTCAAACAGTATATAAATACTATTTACTATTCAATACTACTCAACACTGTTTATTGTCCTCCATGTGGTGTTTGACTACGGACATCCACTTCCTCGTAGAGGGTTTGAAGCTCAAAACGCGTCTCAGACATAACGTCCAGCGACATGCAAACTTTGCATGCTTTGCAGCCTCGCAGGTAAAAAGCCGATGAACAAAATCAGATGTCAAAGTTATACCAAGACAACGTTACAATAGTGACATTTGTGGGACACACTGTAATGTAATAGTAAACAAAATATCATTATAATATGTTTCGTTGTTTAGTCACAATAAAAGTTATGACATTAAAACGCATTCATTAATTTAACAATAATTTATATAATGTATACAGTAATTAGTGTATACAGAAAAGTGACCAACGAAAAAAAACAATCAAGTAAGAGCTGGCACCGAATATGTACTAGCCAGCCCTGACATAATGTACAACGCACGAAGACCGTTGACATCCGCAGTTTAGTCTATGTATAGATGAACTGCTGTCAATTTGTCTACAGTAATTATCCAAGTCAGTCTGCACAACTGTGTTGTCCTTTCAGATTAGCAACTATTGTTCAACGTCATCTTCGTACATTTGTCCCTGCATCTTCAGAAGCTTCTCTCTACAATATAAACATCTTTACATGTAATTGTGAAAGAACGGGAAAGAACTCCCAAAACTGTAACACACACTATGATATGCTCAACTAACTACGAGTATAAGTTACATCGTTTATTAGAGTATACGAATACATGTAGTAAATTTTTTGTTCTCATCTTAAATTCACACATTTGGAATTATTCAGTTCAGTAGAATTATAGCAACACGAAAAGGCGTATAAACGCAAGTGCATAAATTTAGCGTGAAAAGACGACAAAAAGGCAATCGGCGACAACACTGTTAGACCCGGTGGCGCACAATTTTCCGCCATACGACAATTAACAAAGTCAAACATCCTGCAGTTGGTGCTCCTGGCGAGCGAATGTGTTAGAAATTTAGGACTTACATGCCACGCCCGTCCGCACTAATGCATTGCGGGCGCAGTCAAATGCCTGTTGCATAAAGCTTGCATCCCACGACGCCGACACCGACATCCTCGCGAGGATCGTCGCGAGAATGTCTGCGTGCCGTTCAGCTTGCCACAGGAATAACGTCAGGAAATCGCGCGTTTCGGACGTGTCGGCGAGGATCCTCGCGAGGATGTCGGTGTCGTGGAATGCGAGCTTAATAAAACCGGAATTCGCGTAACAGCCACGTTGTACGCATGCAGTATGGAGCACGCAAGCAATGCATGCACGCATTCGTCTTTATAATAATAATAATAATAATAATAATAATACAACATTTGTATAGCGCCATAG
>Ga0209782_1001391_pt1 | contig 12538 bp, 11 predicted proteins | sample WorMetmaBAHAMAS1_FD_187390 | JGI IMG/M metagenome (GOLD analysis project Ga0209782, IMG submission 187390) | Marine gutless worms symbiont microbial communities from Max Planck institute for Marine Microbiology, Germany - Inanidrilus... | ecosystem: Host-associated > Annelida > Digestive system... | reverse complement strand
CCACGTTTTAAAGCTCGAGAAAAAGCTAAACCTCACAGCTGTGGCTATAAGCTGAAATTCCACGGGACCGACACCGACACGGACAACCTCTCCGACTTCCGCGCGAGGATCGTCCACGAGCCGGACGCGCACGAGGATCCTCGCCGACTTGTCCGACACGCGGCGCGATTTTTCTGGCGAGGATGTCCGTTAGGGATGCGCGCGATAAGCTATCGTGTACACGTTTACAAAATTACACGATAGGCGCATCCCTAATGTCGGTGTCCGTGTCGGTGTCGGTTCCATGGAATTCCAGCTATAATACAAGCCACTGATATGTCGTGTGCAGGTTATGGGTAAAATGCGGGTCTGCAGGGATGCGGGCTTCTGCGGGTTGCTAGTGTGACAAAAAGTAAAATGTGCTAACCCTAACACCATCGCTAACCCTAACACCGACCCTAACACTAACCCTAAACCCTAACCATACTAACCCTAAACTGCAGGTCCGCAGGCCCGCATTTTACCATTTGCCTCGTGTGCATGCAGGCAAAGTTGACCGACACGATGCTGGGCGCAAGATCGACCGTCTTCATTGCCATCGTGCTAGTCCTCGTGTCCAGTGTGGTCTTTGCGACCGACGGCGAGGATGATGAACCGCCAACGTGTCGTCCAGACACCACGTCTGATGGTGACGGGACCAGTGAGGACGACGGTGGTACGTGCGTTCCTCCGGTGGACGATGAGGAACCAAGTGACGGAGATGAACAGCCGAGGACCTTGTCGCTCGACAAGGATGACGATGAAGTGATCGACACCACGTCGGAGGGTGAGTAGAATTAAGGACTCTGATAAAACGCTAAAGCTTAAATTCCACGGTAGCAGTTCCCTCGTAGCAGCCTCGTGATATTCTCGCGAGTATGTCCTTAAAAAGTAATGGCAGCCTACCACCGGGGGGATGGCTTAGTCACCTGCGGGCTGACTGCCTGTACACCGGGATCAGCTCCGGGCCCAACGCTCGGTAACAGTATGGTGGAACTTTACCTTTACCTTATGTCCTTATAGCAAATGCCTCATTTCGGGCTCGTTGAATTTGGAGAACGACAGGACACACGGACAAATTGGGCAGCACTAATGCACTGCAGCAGACCGCCGGACGACCAATCACGTAAGCGCGTGGCAAGCTGAACGGGGAAGTCGCCGGAAATACTCGTGGCGATGTCGCCGTGTTGGGCGTGTCGGCGAGGATGCCACGAGGAAACTGCTTCCGTGGAATTTACGCTTAACAACCTAACACGCACAACGGCTATATCGGCACGGAAGTCGGCGAGGAAGTCCGTGTCGGTCCCATGGAATTTAGTTATAATTAAACTCGGTTGGCAGTGCGATATGGTCGATTTTGCGTTAAGCAGCGTCGCGCGGTCCATCGGCGTCAGCAGATATACTTGTAAATCTCAAATGGCTTACTCAATCAAATATTGTACACAGGTTGGCTATATATCAAGTCTTTTCAAAAGAATGAAAAATCACCCCCCAAAAGGGGCGTGGTTATGGTCATATGACTCATTTAAATTCTAAGTCCCCCACGATCTCCGGGACGGCTAAAGCTAGAGACTTCAAATTTTGTACACAGGTGACTATTTAGCATTGGGGTTACTAACTGTCCCTTGAATGGACGTGGTCACGTCTTATAAATTTTCGGAAATAAGCGGTGCAAGATAGGCATAGTTACAGTGGATTAAAAATAGGATATCATATATGGGCTATCGCATTCACATAGAGTTATAGTTTGATGGTAACTTTTGTTGTCTGAAATCTTTGTAATACCTAAACTCATACATAAAGCTCGATTTAACTACGATATGTTTACATATAAATTAGAAAACGCACGTGGTTTGTAATTTAAGCTTCGTTGTCAAAAACTTCACTTCACTTCTAAAGTGGTAGTGTCTTTGAAAACGGTCCTAGATAGTCCACAAACAGTTATATGCCGTACGGCCATTTAATAGCAGCAACTGTGACCTTGGGTGTATGTCAAGGGGTATTCATAGATTGCAAGTTTTTTTTCTGACAAGCGCGTCTCGCTTTCATTTTCCATAGCAGAGCTTCTTGTAGTAACGTAAAATTCACTTTGTTTTGACAGTGTTGTAGTTCTCGACATGCTCTACATGCTCTATAGCATGTCACGCTTATAATACGAGTTTGACAGACTTGTCTTATGTAATGCCGTGGTTTCACTTAAAACTGTTGCATGCAAGTGCAACACGCTGCAGCAATTGCACGTGAAACCCAACATTAACGTTGGTGTATTGTGATACACATAATACAGCAGAAGTGAAAATCGGCACGTGACTAAGATAGGTCGATGTCTAGATTATTTGCACGCCGAAGCCTACCCCATTCTTATCGTGTGATCCCAAAGTGGCATTTGGAACCTCTCGGAATTCTCGTCCAACGTACCACATGTCGTGCTATCTCAGCATCTGATGAGCGTTTTGTTTGAAAATATTGTTACATAAAATTACACAATTGTCGTGTGTTTGTGCCAACAGAGAAAAGCCTGGCTATATCGCCGATTCATCCTTTCAACAAGTACTGCATACGTGATCGCAAATACGGCGCGTACACCAGCTGCTGCCGGGGTGTCGTCTACGACCGACGAAAGAACGTCTGCTGCAATGGAATCCAGGCTTTAGTTCCCGGCTACACGGGCTGTTGCAACGGCCTGCTGTACAGCTGGAAATCGCACATCTGCTGTCCCGACAAGATCGTCCGATACAAGATCTACGGATCATCTAGCGGCTGCTGTGGCTCCACCGTTTACAGGTTTGTTATTCGGATGTTAAATGGAAGGGATGTAATGTCTATTGTGATTGGTGTCGACTCGCGTATTTCAGAAACCACGGGGTGATCTTCACCAAAAAATTTTTCATGTTTGAGGCCGTGGATTGACAGCATTGCAATAGGGTACGATTTCCGGTTTTGTGGATGCATTGTGTTCATATCTAAGCGGCAAGAGCGTAACAGCTGAAAACATTATATTACAATCCAATTCTGCTCAACGATAAAGATCAAGTGCACGTCGCAGTTTGTGCACCGGGGCAATTTCCTTTTTATTGAAGGATGTATTATTCAGTATTTTGCAAGAAAAAGTTCGGGCTTGTCCGTCCGTATTTCCACTATTTTCTGAATAACTTATAGCATAGATGTAAAAAACGTAGAAAAACAGCGTGGGAAAAACCGTTATCAATTCGCATGGAATAGTCACAGCGACAGTGTTGAAGGCGAAAAATAAGTAAAATAGCGTAACTCCCAGCAGTTAGTATGGCCGTGTATGAAAGCGCAAAAAACTGCCATGAAAACAAAAATATATTTTCAACAAAAGCGCAAATGTAAAATCAATAAAACCGCAACTAGTATCTCTAGAAGCGCAACAGCGTCACTGTCAGTCTTATACAAAGAATAAACACAAGAGGGCCTAGCAGTGGCTAGCATAGTGCGAGATGTTGACCCCACCCCTCTTCCCGGCATGCACCGCGACCCAATGCACTAATGAATCTACAAGTCCAAAAATTTTAAAAAATCAGTTATCTGTAGCATCGCCAAATGCTAAGTGTCCTTTTTTGACGGCGTATATGGGTCATTTCCATAGCTCGCCGCCTGTGATTCACTTCTGCGACTGACTACCGATGCTTTATAAATGGGTTTTACTTATTAACGTGCAGGTCCAAGACGCACAGCTGTTGCAACGGGCTGGTGTATGATCGAGATGAGCACATCTGCTGTCGTGGCGAACTGCGCGGCAAGACGTACGGCAGCAGTACCAGCTGCTGCGGCAATTACGTCTACAACTACAAGACGCACATCTGCTGCGGAGGCGTGGTTCGACCGCGGTCCTACAACAAGTACAGCCGCTGCTGCAACACGTCGGTCTACGACTATCGGCGCTCCATCTGCTGCTACGGCAAGGTGAAGAACCGCGAGTGGGGCTGGAACACGTCGTGCTGCGGCACGGAGATCATCAACTACAGCACTCACAAGTGCTGCGCGCTGACGGTCGTCGAGAAGATTCACGGCTCGTACTCCTACTGCTGCGGTGACTCGGTGATCAACGGGAGGTACTACGCGTGCTGCGACAACAAGCACGTCTACCACAAGAACACGCACCGCTGCTGCGACGGATACGTCCGCGAACGCGTCTTCGGGTCGAACTCACGCTGCTGCGGATCGACCCTGTACGACTACAGGGAAAGTCGTTGCTGCAACGGTGTGCTGCACTGCAAGGATAGCAAGGACATCACCTACTGCTGCGATAGCGACACCTACAGCTACAACAAGCAGATCTGCTGCCGCAACTGTCCCGGAATCATCTTCAAACCGCTTCCGGACACACCAAGCTCTCCGGGCAAACCACCAATTCCGGACGGACCGGACAGACCACGTTCTTCAGAGGATGATCAAGCTGATGAGGAGTGAACACTAAGATCTAGCCAGGGGCGTATAGTCGGGAATTGGGGGTCCAAATGAGTTGGGGGTTTCTGACCCAGCATTCAACCAATGGAGTCGGGAGGATACGTGCTATTTTATTCCGTCGAATTTGTGTAAATCTCTGATCACACTGTTTGTGGCTAGGGAGTCTATAAACCCCTTGCCTCTTACGCCCCTGGATGCAGCATTCGAGTGTTTGTACCGAGATTGAAAACACGCCGTCAAAATTAACATTGTGAACACTGATTAACATGTGTAAATTTGTCTGTTTTGACATTTTAATAATGAATTATAGACTTGCGATGATTTGCAGGTATTACGAATTTTTACTTAACCATTTCTGACGTTCAACATAAACAGACTACTTATTTTAACCGTGTGGTTTTACACTGGTAACATTTATTTGCATTGGCAATTTGAACATTTACTCACTGAGTAACTGAAGTGACGTCTGCAATGTAAGTTTACAGCTGATACTAAGCTGAAAATTAATGCAGCTAACTTTAATGTGTATCTTGGACATAACTTTCTACTGTAGTGAGAAGTATATAGCCAATACATCAATGTTTGTTTTTATGAATACACAACCATGACTTTGTAATTTTTAATAAAAATAAATGAAAATATATTTCATGTATTTTAGTCATGATATTGAGGCGATATGGCTACTATAACAGTAGAAACTATACACCTGTCTCAAAACGACACCGATGTTGCAACTCGCATCAATAGATTTTGGTAATTTCTGGCAGAAATGTTGGAGGTGTGTTTCTTATCCCACCTCTCCTAACTAATGTCTCTGCACTACCTGGTGAAACATGAACCCCAGAAATGCGTCTTAGTACCATGTCTCGAAAATGACGGTGCTTCAGCTTGCTATATTGACACTCATCAAACTATTTTAATAATTTTGTGTAGACAATACGGTCATATTATTTAGTAGTGTGCAAAATATTTCTCGTTTAGCCGTTTTTGTGTAAGACCAGTTCGCAAACAAGATCAATGGTATTATTTCGGGCGCTGCATCGTCCTCCGCTGCCGAGACGATGGTTGACCCACCCAGTAAGTAGTAATCCGTAGCTTCTGTAACAACTTGTAGACACTGCCTACGTTCCATCTTTGCCAGTAAACTTTCTTAGCATTGTTGTATTCTAACGTAAAAATTTAAAAATCTAAGTAATTGGCATGTTGACAAACAACAGCTGATGTCAGTGATTTTTGCTGTCATAAACTCGCACCAACTTGGGGTAATATCATAGGCCTATTTAATTTCTCATGTTGCTAACACAAACGTCACGTACCCCTATTGCATTCTTTGCATGATCGTATGTTTAACCGTTTTGATAGAACACCGGTTTCTGATGAACGACAGACAGACAAACGCGCTAGCACAGCGCGGGTAAATCGATAACATTGCATATTCATGAAGATGTCATGACAAGGGAATTTCCATGCACTGGTATGAGGATGTAACTTAAATCTTAAGTAGGCCTAGCTATATAAGCCTTCAGTGACCAATCCTCCAGTGAGGAAGTAGGTGATATAGTGCGTAGGCCTATTAATAACAGCCTCAGCTGTCACAGTTTGATTGATTGGGCCCATTCCATGGGGCCATAGCGGTCCCCTCTGTCACGCGTTGTCGTTGTCGTCGTAGTCGTCGTGGACATCGATGCGCAGGCGGCATGCGACGCGACAGTAGCGACACCTGGTGAATGGTAATGCGGCGTGCGGCGGCTCGCTGTAACGAATGGGCCCAACATTTTTCAACTGCTTGTTGATTAACTGATTGACTGAGTTTAGGTTTGACGTCCCATTCGACAGAGAGTAGAGGATTTCGGAGACGTTCTTCCCAGTTAATCCCTTCGCTAGTTCTGAAGAAACAAAGATATAAAATCGAACACACAAAAAAATCAACAAACAACGCAAAATATGCGGAATACCGAAGCTAACACAAAACCTAGGCTATAAGCAAACTATAAATGCGTAGCATAGCCTAGCGTATAGCCCGCTCGGCGTCGTAGTGTCGCCCCCTAGGGAATATTTATGAAAAACACGCAATTACTGATCATTACAGTGCCTAACAGCCCCACCCATAGCGAACGTCGCTGAACTAAGCATGGTAAAATTGTCGACGTTGGCCATACAAATTATTATGTCTGTAACTCCGGGCCTTCGGGGTAACTGAATCGAATCTCGCCAAATTTCTACAAGATGTACAGAAGTGATTGCCGATTACTTTCCTGAAATCAAAATTGCGATCTTCCAATCCGTTTCGGAATGCCAAGGTGACGAATGAAGATCGTCGTCATATTGCGGCCGATTCGCGGCAAAAATTGCGCGTTTTAACAGCGTAAATTCCGACATTATTGGACGGAAGTTCACCAGATTAGTACACGATGTAGCCGGATTATTGCCATTTAATTTTTTGAAAGCGGCTTGACGATCGGTCCATCCGTTGTCGAACGCCAGAGCAAAGAGTAAATGTCGTTCCTGGCGATGTCTGCGAAATTCTCCCAAATTTAACTGGTTGCCAAAACTTGTTTTCCTATTTTGCGATTTTCTTTCTGCTGTTCATACTTGCTTATGCTACGTAACATGATAAACAGTAATAACAATCACATTGTATACAACATACCTTTATCCTTACTTAAGGGAAAGGTTTAGCTTCGAAGTTCGTAATTGCATGAACTTTACTTGTCATGCCCCTTTCTGTGGCTATGCATTGCCACTTCCCAATGACCATACCACTGTGTTCGAAGACAACCATATCATATTGTCAAGTAAGACTAGTATTTATCGCATAGGATAGACTGTAGGACTGAAATGGAATGAGGACAGGTTGCTTGCCGAAAATATTCAAATAAAGAAAAAAAAAACATTGGCAAAATATATACATGTAGCCCTTTGGGCAAGTTTGCTGAGCGGGCTAAACAAAATATACTGAAATCAGACAACCTTCGAGAAGTTTTAAAGATTATCATTAACTAAGTCTAACGTAAACAAGCTCTGCTATTGCAGAGGGACCGCGCGACGCGCTTGTCAGTAGAAATTCTGCAACTACAAAACATCTCATTTGAAAACTAGAGTCCCGGGCCTATATCGTGTGGCATTAATACCAAACGTATAGGATCACGCAAATAATTATTTGCGTGATCCTACGTTTAGCCGTTTTCATACAAATTGATACAATACCGGAGTGTGACAGACACACACACACACGACGACGACAACGACGACGACGGCATATACCGCGCTTAGCATAGCGTCGCGCGGTAAAAATTAAAGATGTGGTTTTATACAGGTGATCTTTATACTTTATACCTCCGCGTACATAAGGGGCATTAAGCAGTGCATCGTCATCTGTCATTCTGTCTGTCCGTCTGTCTGTCTTCCCCATGCCCTTATCTCAACAACAGTGCATTTTGTGGTGATAGTTACAGGTTAATGAACACTAATAGGAAACCGCATGCTGAAAGTCGAACCTACTTGTCAGCGTGGCTATACGGCCACCGGAAGTGGCCGAAATGGCAACGAAACCGTCTCGGACGCCGCTTCATAAGCATGCGCTAGGTGGATGCACGATCGACAGGGTCCATCATTTGCACAGTGTGCTCCCATTAGCGTCCATCAGCGGGGCATATCGTTTCACCGTACGATATCTTGTTTATCTGCCTTCTTTTACAAAACACACTTTAAAATTTTGCAAATGCATAAACGGCATTTATTCTGCACTACTATTATAGACAATGCCGCATAGTGCATATAGATTTCAGTAAAGATGATAGATATGCCTTAAAAGGTAAAGTAGGCCTACGCACTGTTCTGCATTAAAGGAGAAGGAAGCACGAGAGTGTAATTTCCCGACAGGTATCAACAATAACAAGGAAGCTAGATAGACAGGTATGATTACGTAAGCGTACCAGTGGTAGTGGTGTGTGAACGATTATGTTCGACTGATCTGTTTAGATAATAAGACGCCCTAGCAGTGGCTAGCATAGCGCGAGATGATCCCTCCACTCTTCCCGGCGATGATCCCTTCCCTCGCGCCCGCATGCTCCGCGACCGCAATGCGCGTTAAATTGGGATCGGAATTTGAAACCTAAATTAGCTATTATGCGCCAATTCACTTCTGTCACAGACAGACGGACAGACAGACGGACACTGACATCGTAGCATAAGCGCGAGATGTATATATTACATCTCGCGCTAAAAACTAGTGACATTAGCAAAACGAGAGAGTCATACAATCATAATTAAATTCTATCAGGATGTTTGCGTATAGGCCTATACCAAAACAATTACTGACACATCGACTTTTTAATTACAAAATGGCAGCCATCTGCAGTCTTCAATTTTCAACAAGAGGCTCTGCTATGGCAGAGGGACGCGCGACGCGCTTGTCAGTAGAAATTCTGCAACTACAAAATATCCCTATCGTGTGGCATTATTTGCTTGATCCTAAATTTAGCCGTTTTTACACAATACCGGAGTGTGACACACACGCACACACACACACAGAGACGGACGGACAGATACACGACGACGGCATGTACTGCGTCAGCATAGCGTCGCGCGGTAAAAATCGACCATATTGCACTGCCCACCAAGTATAATTACCAGGCAACGAGCGTAGGTTGATAGCAAATTGTTAGGCAGACCAAGAAATGTCGGTGATTAGCACATATTTGAACGATAATGCTCAAACTCCACTTAATCGATTCGTTGTCTATATGTTATACAAGCAAGTTTGCAACAGACACGGTGACAAAACGAAACGATGGAGTTTAGGCCTTAGCGTGAGTGGCCTCAAGCGCCGTAGATGTGATAACCAAAGTCCGTCGTGCGCGCATTTGTTGATAGCAGCTCGCCGAGTGGCGAGGGGAATTGTTTCTAAGTCACCAGTTGCGCAGACAAAAATGGGTCACATGAGCAAAACCACGCCCCTTTTAGGGGTTATTTGTCATCCCTTTGGGAAGACTTGATATGGTCTCCCTTCGTAAAAAAATTTGAGAGCTCTAGCTTCAGCCATTCCTGAGATATGGATGGGGCACCCAAAATTTAAAACGTGTCACGCGACGTAACCACGACTCTTTCAGGGATGGTTTGTTGCCATTGGCTGGGACTAGCTACCATCAACCTGTACACCAAATATGAAGTCTCTGTTTACCCACTACAAAGATATAAAAGGCGACGAAAAATGCAAAAATTGGTATGGTTTGGGGGGTTAGGAGTCACCCAAGGTCAACAGAAACATAGCCATTCGATAGAGCGCATATGACTTCCTATTCGACTTTAACAGAAACTATACGTATAGTTTTAATAGAAACTATCTTGTACCGTTTTCGAGTTATAGTGCGTTTTTCGTCGAAAGTGACCTAATTTTAACCCACCCAACCTGCATTTGTCGCCCCCGTAGGGGGTGATCCCGTTCGAGTTTCGTCATGATCTTTGGCATCAGAAAACTAGAGTCATGGGGCAATCGTGCAGCGTTGTTTGTGTGATCCTACGCTTAACCGTTTTGATACAATACCGGAGTGTGACAGACACACACACAGACACACAGACAGACAGACACATAGACACACGACGACGGCACATACCGCGATTAGCATAGCTTTGTACAAAGGGAGACAATATCAAGTCTGGCCAAAGGGATGACAAATTACCCTTAAAAGAGGCTTGGTTTTGCTCACGTGACCCATTTTTTGTATAGAACAAAATCTCCACTGCACTCGGTGATTTGCGATCAACCGTGTCCTGGACGACGGCTACTGAGTATCACACCTCCGACGGTCGACGCTGGTGCTGCATACACTAAGGTTTAAGCTCCATCGGTTCGATTTTTCACCGTGTTTGTTGTAATCTTGCTATATAACATATAGACAATGAATCGATTAAGTGGAGTTTGAGCATTATCGTTCAAATATGTGCTAATCACCGACATTCCTTGGTCTGCCTAACAATTCGCTAATTGTCAAAAATGAAGGAGTTTTCAAGTTCAGTTCATCGTCATCACGTTTACTTCAAAAGTGGTAGTATCTCAGGGGACTGTAATAACAGGCCACTAACAGGACAGGACGTGATATACGGTACGTAGATGCATCAATTACGATGACCTTCAGCATATAAACTTCAAGGTCATTTGTCGAATGCAATTATTTTCAAATGGGGTGTTTTGTAGTTGCAGGAGTTGTACTGACAAGTGCGTCGCGCGGTCCCTCTGCAATAGCAAAGCTTCTTGTATTGACTGGGTCCAGAAGGCTAATATGTGTGACATGCTAGATTTTATTGCACTCTGTCAAGCCTTTGCTAAGAAATATCGAATCAATTCTTTGATTTCCAATATGGCGACGTCAGCATATGGCTTCGTAGAGATGGTGTATTCCACTCCTTCGACGAACATTCGGTGCACACAAATAAGAAGGAAACGAGGTATCGCACGGCAAAACGATGTACCCCTGTTAATGGCAGTTCGACGGGGACATACCGATTCTGACCTATTTAAATTCTTAGCCCCCCCCCCCTACGATATCTCCGAAATGGCCAAAGCTAGAGACTTCAAATTATGTACGGTGGTTCGCCAGGTGGCGGTTTAGCATTGGATTAGAAACTGTTCCTTGAATGGGCGTGGTCACGGTCACGTGACGTCTTTATATATTTCGGAAATAAACGATAAAATCTTAGAAACGGTGCAAGATAGAGACATAGTTACAACGGAAGACAAATAGAAAATCATATATGGGCTATCGAATGACATGATTGCCAATGACCTTGAGTGAGTTTGAAAGTCACTTTTGTTGTCTGAAACCTTTGTAATAGCTATAACTCATAGATAAAGCGCGATTTAACTATGATATGTTTACACATAAATTAGAAAGCGCATGTGGCTTGTAATTTAAGCTTCGTTGTCAAATATGGAGCAGTTCTCAAGGTCACAGGCATAAGTCACGTTCATTTCAAAAAAGTGGTAGTGTCTTGAAAACGGTCCTAGATAAAGACTTTGAGGTGATTCATCGATTGCAAGTTTTATCTATACTGACAAGCGCGTTTTGCAGTCCCTCTGCCATAGCAGAGCTTCTTGTTAATTGAAATGGCGTTGCTAACAACTTCGTTGCTCTTTCAACTTTCGGTGGCCGTAAAGCCCATGCGCTTTACGGCTTCACTGGTGGGGTCGTCGACATTTGGGGCTTCCTGTTAGTGTTCTATAGTAATCATAGCCTTAGTATGCATCGTTGTTGAGATAGAGGTATGGGTCGTACAGACAAACAGACCAACGTATCACAGCTTTGCTTGACGCCTCTTTCAGTGTGTAGGGTATAATAAGAGATGTATCGTACGCATTTCATTAGGGCTATACGTTGAAAGATTCTTAGATGGTTGCGTACATTCTTCTCTCGTAAATTACTGATTTAGAGTAAGCAACAAGGAAGACGGAAGCTCGTCAACATAAATTTCAAGATACCGGAATGAGGATGTAGGCCTACAGCTTGTTCAGTGCTTAGTAAGTTTAGCGACGAGCTGACTTCATTAGTTCATTTCACGGACCAATCAGATGCGTCCTGAAAAGAAGGAAGTAAGAGCAAGTCGGCTATAAAAGTCGGTGTGACGATGGACTGTGAAGACGAAGAACTGAATACATCTGATGTGATTGGTGAATGCTGATAGTGGTTCACTCAAGTCAACGACACGTGCACGGTGCAGCAATAGACTACGAACACGTTACGGTAACTTTTAATACATGTACTGTAGTATATTTTCAGTCGCGCTTCTCGCACGCTGCGAGGCGCGACTTAAGTAGTCACGTTTTTGTCCGTCCGTGACAAAAAATATGTCACCGGCCCAATCGACCCCCCAAATTCACCCATAGGGTGAAAGTTCAGACCAAGACAGACCAGAAAGTCCAATGTAAGGGGGGTGGGGTCTAAAATTAATATTTGTTGACCAAATATGGGTGCAAAGTTTCAAATTAAATAGGCTCATATAAGGATTCAGGGTCAAACTTTTGACCATGTGTTGAGAGCTGACGCGCCTCTCGCACATTGCTGCGAGGAGGCGCGACCATATACCGCTAGGT
>Ga0209782_1001390_pt1 | contig 12539 bp, 5 predicted proteins | sample WorMetmaBAHAMAS1_FD_187390 | JGI IMG/M metagenome (GOLD analysis project Ga0209782, IMG submission 187390) | Marine gutless worms symbiont microbial communities from Max Planck institute for Marine Microbiology, Germany - Inanidrilus... | ecosystem: Host-associated > Annelida > Digestive system >... | reverse complement strand
TGTATATCTATTCTATGTTTAGTTCCTCCGTTTAGTAGCTTGTGGCCATGTTTTGCCGGTGCATACGATGGCTTCGGCTTGGCTGGCCAGCACGCGGGCTGTGGATGCCACCGATGAATGTGGTTGTTGTTTTGTTTGCTGTAGTGACGAGCTGCAAAACTTCCTGCTTTACACCCTCACAGTTAAGGTAATATTACCGTTCTTTTCTTTGTAGATACTATGACTTATGACCGTCGCTGGAAAAAAAGTTGTAAAATGTGTCATTTTTAGGTTTAGTTAATTTGCTGTCATGTTAGCCGAGGCATGTGTTGGGTGATCAGTTGCATCGGTGATCTTGTGTGTGGGCGGGTCTCTGTCTCTCTATCCTCACTCTAAGAGGAAAACAGCTTGAGCTATCGGCATGAAAGTTAGATGATTATAGTGCATGGCAGTTGCTCAGCAGGCATTGACCGTGAGGTCAAAACGTTAGTTACATGGTTTTGAAGTATGCTACTGGTGTGGGTATGATGCAGATGCTTACATTTTTGATTTGTAGCAAAAATAATATTTTCTGTGGTCAGATTTAGCATTTCTAAGCAGTTTACAATGACTGTGAAATTGATATGTAACTATATTGTGCCATTGATGCAGTATTAGACTTGTGCTTAATGATCGATACACTGAACGGTAAACAAGTTACGTTTAAACGATTCAGTTTTAGTGTTGGGATTCTGATTTTGTTGCTGTTACTGAATTAGCATGTTACGCTGTACGGACTATAGCTGGGGTGGTCTGTCATTGGTCCGAGATGTGATAAATTAAGAAAATCCTTTAGCATGTTTGTTTTACAACAGCACAAGAATTCCACTGTATTTTCCAAAATTGACAATACGTTGCAGAGTAACATTTGATGACTCTATGTAAAGATATTGTAAAGATTGAAAGACGTTAAACCGTTAGCTTGTGTGTGTGTGCATATTATAGGGTTTAAAAAAGCTCGGTCATTCTATTGATAACTCGTATACTGGCATTCAGAAACTTCTGTTAAAACACTTACAGAGGTTTGTGTCCTCGATGAAGTCGGTGTTTTGCAATTTATTTTTATCCACTATAGAAATGTGTTGATAGCTGTGCTTTTTGTTGCATTAAACGTGATTATTTGTATTACTGTATGGAGATGACACTATAACTCTTATGTAGTTTTAGTTACTGTCAGCAAGGCAATTCAAGTAGTAAAACTTTGCTCCGACCAGATGCTCAAGCCTATAACTGAAGGTGCCGGTTAACACAGATTGACATGCAGTAACATGCTTGTTTTGTGTGTAAACTGATGGTCTGTTAGTAATAAGTGAAGTGTAATGTATTGGTTTTAATAAATACATTACCATTTTCACCGCTGCAGGAACTCGCATACCATACAAGATTCCACAGCACCCAGTAGATTTGATGTTCCTGTCGTTACCACTGCCAATTAAGGCAGGTAGTCTGTTTAGCGACCTTGGACAGATGCCGAGCTGAAGTAAGCTAGTTGGCTGGTTATATACGATGGTGGTATATCTGCTCAAAGACGGTCACCCACGCCAGTACTAACGCACTAACCGGGCTCGGCATATAGTAACTTTGTTGATGCATCCAACACTTCTACCACTGTGCCAAACTGCCTACCACGTTGGAACTCGAAGAAATTGGCTGTGTTTGTGTGGTGTGGATGTTCCGCAGTGTAGGCCAGGCACTAGTGTACCATCTGTCGGACATAAAGGGCATGTCGATGTGGTCGGACAAGTTTGGAGCCGTCGGCCTGTCAGAGACGGCCGCGCAAGATGCTGTCCGCGTTGCCGGATCCTTCATGCTGAAGGCCAGGGAACTTCAACAGTGAGTTGTTGTCTCTTCTGCTGATAATCAATCACTAACAGCCTGCAGTCTATTAATTCAGCACCAGAAACATGGGCACCAGTTAGTGACGTTGAGTTTCACGGTCAACTATTTTGTTGTTCTGTAGATTCTTGTACATTGTTTTGACTTTACTGCTGTGACGCTGTTGTCTCGGTGTCAGGAAAAGCAGCCTACCTGTGAAAATTGGGTGATGAGGGGCTGATATGGTTTATTATGTTACTGAAGGGGATGAAATGTACCGTACGTATGGTTGTAATAGCTTGATGTGTTCAGAATTTGGTGCACTACCAGCTAGACCACTGCAGCAGGATGGGGGAACCCGCGGGTTCCCCGCGGATTTGGGGGTGAAAGTCAACAGCCCACTGCGAGGTGGGATTATACACTGGTATGGTCCCTGTGGGTGCGGGGCACTTGCTGTGGGCCGGCACGAGCAGACACGTGTGGTGTCAATTTGTCACCACACACAGACCACACGTGGTTTCATCATGCCGCACATTGCTGCATGTAAAACTGTATGATGTTGACTTGACTGTTTATTGAGATCTTTGTACATTTTTGTTTAGCCTTCAATGGTCAGCTGTTTTGCGTGTCAGTTAATCATCAGGTTACAGATTTATTATTTTAAGCTAGTTTAGAGTGCATATAGTACTGCCTCAAGGAGTAATTTAAAATTGTTTTCATATTTCATTTATAGCATGTTTTATAAATATCAGTGCAACGATGTCTGTTATTTTTGCAGAGTAATTGATGCTAGCTTAAAGGATTTTAAGGCTTTCTTCCGTTGGCTTTATGTTGGTAAGTGAAAACAAGAGATTATCGGCAACAGATAACGTTATAAAGTTTATTGTTGCATTAATAAATTTGCAGTAATACAGGTTTCCCACTGGTTATTGGAAGTACTTGAATTTTAAAGGTACAAGTTCAGGGGCTTGAAAGGTGGTTATTGAAAGTCCTTGAAAAGTCCTTCAATATGTTTTATTGGGTCTGGAAATTTTTTATTTGGTAATGTGAAATGTGTGCCATCAGTTGGCTTCTTTTGCATTCAGATCTTTTCAGATATTTCGACTCGGATATTTTTCAACTTCGGCCATGTGACCCCGCTATGGAAGCTTATATCAGTCTCCCAGACCCTATACCTGTGATTGATAATTTTGCGTTAGACACTGTGATAGTATACATATCCAGTTGTTGCAAGTTTTGGTGAATTCTTACTGTTAATTAACGTTTACTGCTGTGGAGCGATAAGTTTTTGAGTTATTCAGTTTGTAAAAGCAGTATCTGCTACAAGCAGCAGAGATAACTGCTTATTGGAAACATGTAAATTCAAATGATATATTTATAAAAAAAAACCCTTAGAAATTACTTGTCATTTGGTATAGCTTGGTGATGTCTTGTAATTCTGCATATTTTGCAGCAATGCAGCGTTTGGCCGATGAATATGTACCATCAGCATTGATAAAGGTGTGTTGTCCGATGTTTTAACTGCTGAAGTACTTCTTGATTATCAGTTATTTTTGTTTTATTTGATTAATAATTCATCAGTTATTTTTGTTTCATTTGATGCTGTTTTCTCTTTTTCCATTATTTATGTTTGCATGCAGTTTTATACATCTAGATCGCGTGTAAAAAAACATGAAAATATCTGGATTAAATGTTATCACCATTCTGAACTTTTGCACTTACAGTCCATAAATACTGTGACGTCACATTTTGACATCTAAACAGCATTGAGAAATGTATGATATTTTCGAATTGTGCATAAAATAAAATGTCTGATCTGAATTGAATTCTAATGTAGGAATAATGCGACCAATTTGTGTTTAAGAAATTTCCAAGTGAATGCATCGATGTTATATGTCATTTTAATAATTTTAATAATGAATTTAAACAACAGCTGTAATGTTTAGGCACATTGCATCAGCATTATTGCTGTGCTTTGGATGCCTTTAGCTGACTGTTTAATAACATTCGGACATTTGAACGATGTTTGAGAACCATATCATTCACCGTTACTCTACAATTTTCCTTGTATGTGTGCATCCCGCAACACTGTACAAAATTTTAAATCAAGTAATCACTTTTTTAGTAATTATTATTAGTAATAATTGATTGCCCAGTTTATATTGTTTTGTGGCAGATGAGCCAGCACGATCTCAGCTTTGTAGCGCAGTTCCTGCGTGATAATTTTACACAGGTGAATAACTGAATATCGTTTCAACATTTCGTGTGCTAATAATCAGGGGCCCGATTTACAAAATGTCTTAAGATTATGTGACAGTCTTGTGACAGACAGTCTAATTTACTAAACATCTTCGATTATCGTAGCAAAAATTTGACAGAAAATCGTAAAAATCTCATGATAAGCTACTAACTAAAGAGAATTCTTACCGCATCTTAAATTACTATCGCAAGTTAATCTTACGACAATGTTACAACAGTCTCATGATAAATGTTAAGAAATTTTGTAAATCGGGTCCCAGGGTCGAAGTCTGCTATCTATGATTAACTTATTCATTTTGCAGAACTTGTGCTTTTAGAGTTACTATTACTATCTTGACTTTTTTAAATTTTGACTACAATAACTCAGTGTTAAGTTATCATGATATGATGTTGTGATTGCCGTATGAATATGAAAAAAAATTGTTAGTTAATTGTTAATTCTGCATGTCGGTGTTCTACAGGATGTTGCGGCTCACGAGTCTGGATTCAGTCTGGAGAAGGTCGGCCAGGTAACTGTGCTTATGATTAGTAATTATTCATTATTGCATTATGTTTGATTATCGACCGCGTAGGAGGGGAGATAATACATTTGGTAGCGTCCGTGTGTGTGTGCGTCAGTTTGTCTGTGGGCGCTCTCCTGTTTGACCTTTGACCTTGATTTTTGTCATGAGGGTCGACCCTTGGCTTGGCTAGCCTGGGATTGTAGGTCAAGGTCAAACAGTGAAAAATTGCTCTTTCATTTGAACCAGTGAGCGATCGATAAGCTTTATTATGTTAATTGTTTGTTGTGTTTCGATAACTGTGAAATTGATGCCTTTCATCCGATATCGCTTTTTTGAGTGAAAGTGCTGTTCAAATACCATAGAAGGGCAACTGGAAACTGACCTGTGAATTTGTGTCTATTTGACTGGTAGTATCTCAAGTCTGCTGAGCTGCACAAGGTGGTCGATAACTCTAACAATCCGTGGCATAAACTTGTTGCACACAGCGAACACTTGCGAGGTGTGATCATGTGGAATTTTTTGGTTGTTTACTTTCTCAGTTATCGTGTGCTTTTATTTTCGTCTTCTTCGTGGTACCGAGTAGCCGATGATGTGCTGTTATTAAACTATTTACACAGTCACTTTTCAGTTGCTAACAGCTGTTGTTTTTTTTTCTCTAAATTTCAACACGTACAGCATCTGAAAACATCCTAGAAAAATTTGTTATGCATCCTTGAAAGTCCTGGAATTGTGGATGAGTAGCATTGTGGGAACCGTGTTTAAATCACTGTGGGTTGAATCTTTAAGGCCTGACCACGATGTATGAGGTTCCTACCCGCACTACATTGTCCTTGATTTTCACGAAGGCCCAGCATTGATAGAACATAGAGAGCACTGATTTAAGTGCCATAGATTGTAGAAGGCACTGTCAGACACCATTGGTATTGAGTAAGGAATACGCAAGATCACTGTGTTCTTAGCAGACGTTATGTTTTGATGAGGCCAGTAACAATAATATATCTGTGATTGGATATGTGTATACTTAAACATGCTGGTAGTGTATTTATGGGTTTATTTATTCATTTATTTATGTAATAAATCGGAAAAAGACTGCGACGTTGCTGATATGCCTCGGCATGGTATACAAAATAAGCATACAGCAGCAGACAGTGTATTGTTTGACTGTAATTTCAGATAGTCCGCTGTTGTATCCGGAGTATCCTAAACTGTCCCTCGTGCAGGTGTATGGTATGGTAACAGCAAGCGTTGACAGCTTGATCCAGCATTGCGCTGTAAGTATGTTATTGACTATTAAGATGAAGCAATGTGTGCGACGTAGTGAGTTGAGAATTGTGTCACATTGTTAGAGTTTGTCGGATTTTATAGCCAGCAGCGACTTGTATGAGAGTTGGTAAATGTGTGCCATACTTTCAAAAAGTGTATTACTTGATATTATGAACTTCTCATCGGATGGCTTAGTGTGTGCTTGTGAATAAGTGTGTGTTTTTGAATAACTTGATTGTCTGTCTGTCAATGATGTTATTTTTATGTTGTCTGTACAAAATTACAAATAACAAAGTAGATCGAATACTAGTTACAGCATGATGATAAATGTGTGTTGTTCTATGCTGTGTCATTTTTTGAGTCTTTCTGTAAATCTCATCATTTCACACACAATTACCATATTATAGAATACATGTTGAATCAAAAAGGAGTTGAGGAAACCCAGCCAGAATACATCACAACACTGTGCCAACTAAAGATTGTGTTCATGAATATCTTAGGACTGACAACTGTGGAAAGCCTGGATATTTCGTGTCGGTACCTGGAACGTTGACTTACTGACAGGTAGAGTAGGTGAGTTGGTAGTGAAACTGGCGGATAGAAAAAATTAACGCGGCATACATTCAATAATCATGATAGCATAGCAGTGGTTGCAGGCTGTTTGACCAAAGCCGACTTGGAGAAAGGTTGTGCAAAAAGACTGTCAAGCACGTAAATTGAACAGGGAAGATGCCGTGGATCGTAGTAGATGGAGAAAGCTGATAAAGAATGGTTGATGATCATGACAGGTGTGAGAATGTTATCTCTGGTACCGGCTCACCCATATAGTCGTGGATAAAAGGCCGTAAAACGGTTGTTGTATGGAAGGAAAGTCATCCTGATGGATCAGATTATCTTGCAGTGTGTCTTTCGTGTTATCTTTCCTTATTACAAAATATGAACAGCTACTACAATGACATTTTCTGCTTGTTTTGTTTAGGAAGCCGTTGGCAACTCTGTTCGGTGCATAAGTGATGTATGCTTCGTAACGAGCTTAGTGTAAGTTTATGTCGTCGTTGAACTGCATTTTTTCTATATGATTTGATATGGCCTTTAGCACTGACCGACTTCGGTGTTGCATTGTGGCTGTTACCCACATGTGGGTACCCCGCTACCTTCCAGTAGACATCATCTAAACCACAATGATTATCTGTAGGTTAAGAGGGCGGATTATCAGTACGGTTCTGTGCTGTGCTGTGTACAACAGTTGTGTATAGTTATTGTAATGTACAACATAATGTTGTTGTATAATAAGTTTGCAGTTTATGGTCTGAGAATTAAAATTTGATATGTGAAATGTCTCTACTATTAATTTTTGTGCTATCAGCTGATGTTGATAATTGACTTTTACTGTTCTGTTACTGAAAACTAACATATTGTTTCAGTCACACATTTTTATGAATATAGCATTATCGTGATGTTAGTGTTTTACAAAAGTATATACAGTTTAACAGATCTGACACTGGAAATAAATACATATTTAGTTTGATGGCTGTTCTATGTTGTTATTTATTTTATTTTTATTTTATTTTTTTTTATTTGTGGATTGTTGTGTTTTATTAAATAATTTGGTTTGTATTGCAGTGAAAGACCCTTTTCTGTGAAAGTGTCACAGTAAGTTGCTGATTTTATTTTTTCTGCACAGGTTTGCTGCCTTTTCGTTAATATGATATATCATAATGCAGTTTATAAATGATAGACAGTAATAGTTGCTTACTTGGTCTCCCAAAATTTAAAATTTTAACACACATTTCAGTTGTTGACATTTTACTTGAGGGACATGGATTTTGCATATCAGACAAACCCTCATGTTTTGTAGCGTGACCACTACAAAACAAATGACATGAGAGTTTGTCTGATATGCAAAATCCATGTCCCTCAAGTAAAATGTCAACAACTCGCCTCCAGTATTTTGCTATACAACATGTTTTTGACATGACATTCTTCAGCTTCTCACTTCAGTGCCACATAGTCATTTTTTGCCAAAATATCTAACATCTGCATTCTTCTTCTTCCTCCGTCAGGTTTTCTCTTTATTTGTACTTACATAATATCTAGCAGTAAACTTTGATACCACAATCCAATTATGTTGTCTCTTCGTGATGATTTTCATTATCTGAATTTAGTAAAATCTGAATGTCAAAGAAGCCAACTATTGGCACGCATTTCACTGAAATTTCAAAGCTTCAAATCAGTTGCCTTCCATTATACAATACAAATTTTTCATTGCTGTCTGCGTGCTTACTTATTAAAATCACTGCCCTTTCTCCACTTGCTCCAGACCTATGTCTCGTGTTGAGACAGGTATATAGGTCTTTCACGTATCTTTCTTTCATCATACTCGATGTCGATGTCTATTGTTTACTGTGCAGAACTAGTAGTCTGGCAGCTGACGCTGAATTTCTACAGACAGCGTTTGCATTCAGTACAAAATCCGAGCCGGCCGATCGACTCTTCATGTGTCGACAGGCAGTTGATACAACGTCCTGCAGGTTGTCGTCTTTTTTCACATTCCGTGTCTGTCCTTTGCTGTCTCCTGTGAACCATTCATATCATAACATCTCACTGGAACTGGGCAGGGTTGACCGTTAGTTGAGTTCAGTTCATATAAGATGACCAATATCAACACGACCGGGTTAGCATGGGAGGTAGCGCAGTCTCCTCTGTCTGTCTATTCTCTCCGTCCGTAGCTTTGACCATCTATTCATGCTGTCTTTTTTTCTGACTATTGTAATGAAGATCAGTATTGTCAGCTCACACAACGCTGATAAATGTTGCAGATTTGCTTTATGGCCTTATGTCCCGGATAATTGTCACAGCTGAATTGGTTTTGTCAATCGACAGTTTGTTGTTGTCATTTTGTTGTAGAGAAATTGATCTTGTCTGCATGAAATGTGGTCCGATTCCGTCTCACCAGTTAGTCTGTGATGACCGCGAAACTAGGTACGCATGAGTGTATATAGCTCTTGGTGGTACAGAGTGCACGCTGGAGCGGAAGACTGTCATTCAGCATAGCTTTACTGTTGTGTAATGGCTTCTGTTTACGACCGGCAGAAGCTAAATTTTTTGATTGCAATTTGATTTCTTGATTGCAGTCCCCAGTAATCTCGCTTACGTGATCACTAATTTCGTGCCAGATATGCAGTTCCGTATCGCTGACTTTGAAATATGTTTGTCACAGCTGCTGTCCATTGAATTATTGAGTTACAACTTTAATGTATTGTCAGTTATAAGAATGAGTCTGTGGAGTCAGCATAACAACAGTGTGGCTGTTCTTTGTTGCTAGGTGTCACCAGTACACGGTGCTCGATCACGCATTTTACGACGACAAATCGCTGTCACTTTTGCTGTTGGAGTCCGACAGTGATAATGGTCGACCAGCACTCGTACTGTTGCCGACCTCTTCGTTGACTGAAGCCAATAGCTCGTCTGTCTCCAGTAAAGTTTCCCTCGGCAGCCCTCGGGAAACGCTTTCCATTGACACAGTTTGGTAATTGCAATACAATATTCATTTATTGAAAAATTGACAAACTGCAATTTTAAAATACAGAAATATTAAAAGTTAAAGTCAAAAATACATAGTATCAACATAAAGACAAATAAAAAAACACCATCAGTAAGTGTCAGCAAACAACATTCTAATTAAAAAGTTGCAGTCTGTTAGATGAGAACAGCGGTTTGGGATCTGTCTGGTATGCGGCCGTTTTCTAAAATCATAGCTCTGTGGGAGAGTGGGTGGCAACAGTTGCTCCAGGATATTACATTTTAGTCATAGATTTGAGACTTTTCTTTAGACATCGGTGGCATTATTGCTCACTATCGTTACTTGCGGGTCTTCATTGCTGAGCAAAATTTGGTTGGAATCTCTGACGGTCTGTTGTTATACTTGTTGTAGTATTCCATCGCCACATCAGAATACATATGATGCACCAGAGGAGGACCAAGTCAGGGCCTTAGGCGACATGAACAACAAATTTTGTGAAGTTCGGCTGTATAGTTTTCGTGATATGTGAACAGACTGGCAGAGAAACGGGCGTACTCACTGCAGTACTTTGCACCCCTACTGGGGCACAATAAAATGTATTCTCATGTTTTCTGGTTTGGCTCAGAAGTATATTTGTCTTGTGAATGTATGACGTTTTGCAGCATGATAACCAACATCGGTGGCATTATTGAAAGTGCCGGTTTTCGCCTGCTGGAGAACATGAAAGCTGTTACAATGGCGGTCAGTGGAACAAGGAAAGTGGCGTGTGTGGTGAGTACCAGAGCTGCTATTGTAATTTTGTATTTTTGTCGTATTTTGCATGCTATTTTTGTGCCTTGATACTGTTGGTTTGGCAGCTGATACCACTGTCACTCCATCATCTCTTTTCTTATTAAAATCCAGAATGGTTTTACCTATCTGGTGCCAGCTTACCCACAGGGAAAAAAGCCATTATACAGGTGTCTGAGGTGGAAATTATACCAAACTGAAGGAATGATTTGCTTTAGGACTGAACATAGTTGCAGGCTGATGCCAATAACTTTTGGACCTTATAACAGCATTATAAGAAGAATATTTTGCCATATTTAAGTTACTGTGTAGCATTCTTTTGAGTTAAGAAATTACTTAGAAACAGGACCAGATGTAGAACTGTTCACACTGTTTGACCAAACAGGCCCCCCACAAATTAGAGGCCTCCAAATTCCACAGTGAGATACCTACACAGGGGCATTGCTTAACAGCACAATATTTGTAACTTATCAAACATGACCGCATGTTTGTTAACCTGGTGCTGCTTATAAAATGTATCCATAGGGTTGGCTGATCGTTACAGCAATGTAAGCACTCCCGTGCTGCACTGTGATTTGAAGTTTTTTGAGTGGGATTATTTACTGCAACTTGTTCTGTGGTAGCTGTTTTCATCACGCAAGCGCGTCCGACTGTTTCTGATGGACGTCGAAGACGAAGCGGACGAAGACGCAGCCGACACATCGCAAGCAGACTGTAGAAACACTAGCTATGATCTGACATCTGGAACGGACGACAATTCCTACGCCAACTTAGAAATGGACGACGAAAATAAAGAGAATTCGCTTAGTGACACAACGGTTGAACTGCTGCTGTGATGCTGTCGTATTGTGTTAGCATTGCACCTGTTAAATGTAATTGCTATTTTCTTGACTGTTTCGCTGTGCTTTAACGAGCTGTTACATATTTATTTACATGTCAAGTCGTGTGCTTTCAAACAATCTGTCCAACAGTCCACAAACAGGAAGTGATATTTAATAACAGCAACTGTGATGACCGGTCATTCATCGATTGCAAGCTTTTTTCTGTAGTAACAAGCATGTTGCATGGTCCCTCTGCCATAGCAGAACTTCTTGTCATAACAGTTCTTCATCCAAGTCATGCCTTCTCATTCAGATACAGTACATAATGCATTATCAATTTCCAATTTTTCAGTGTAGAACTTCAATAATATATGCTATTTGTACAATAATTCCTTTAATTAACATCACTATAAAAATGTACTGAATATGGTCTTGTCTTGAAAAATATGCTTATAGGATGAAAAATGTACACCGCTGATATTCCATACCAGCATGTAGGCCTACTGCCACCAAAAGTATCAGGTTTTGATAATTTTGTATGGACTAAACACTCCTTGTCTTCTTGCCGTATTCTGCTGTTCATTGCCCACACATTTCTAATGTGTTTGTGCCCCTTGAGGAATATGACTCGCGGAGGCAATCAGTTGTTACTTGCTGTCTTTGAGTAGCCTCTCTACTTGGCTGATGGTTGCTGCCTTGTGTCCGACAGGACCAGGCTCTCTTTGCGGTCAGCCGATGTACCATGTTGCGTGGTGAAGCACAAGCCGCACACTAAACGGTTACAGTGACATAACTTGCTGTGGCTGGTTCTCGTTTGTGGAACTCACTTCCTGTCCAGCTGTGTGATCCGGATACCACCTATGGATTATTCAGACGACGGCTGAAGGGACACCTTTTTCTGTATGTATGAGCACGGCGCTCTGTGACCTCCGATAACATGTGGCGCCTTAGAAAAACATTACTTACTTAAAGTTGACTCACCCTGCTGCCACTACACGACCAAATGTTCCGCTTAGTTTTCGGCCTGCTCCATTCTGATTTCCACTCCACTCACATGCTCTGGTCCGATGGCCTGTGATCAATGGTTGGTTACTATGATACTATCATATACATGGCACTGGCGGACGAAGACAGTATGTTCCTCTCACTGTATCTATAGGCCTACTGGGTATGTCTATCACAAGCTGGTGTTACTGTAACAAGACCACTGAATGGATGCATCTCGTTCTTTGGCATTCAAAATACTTGCGACATATTCTATAACTACACTGTGTTAGGCCTATATTGAGACTCAGCCATCTCCAAGAAAAGGGCAGTTTAAACTCAACAGGAAATGGCTGCAGGTATATCAAACACCTCTATCAAACAAGCACATGCAGCGTTTCCGTTAAGGAAATATTTCAAAGAGTCGCTGACGCCCAGTGTCTACGATTAGGGAGTCAGTCAGAAAAGCTGTCAGAGTCATTGACTCCATACCTTTTCATTTTTGGAGTCGCACTGTCCAACATAAAATACCAGTCATTGTGTTGTCGTAATGGCCTAACGTTT
>Ga0209782_1001389_pt1 | contig 12540 bp, 8 predicted proteins | sample WorMetmaBAHAMAS1_FD_187390 | JGI IMG/M metagenome (GOLD analysis project Ga0209782, IMG submission 187390) | Marine gutless worms symbiont microbial communities from Max Planck institute for Marine Microbiology, Germany - Inanidrilus... | ecosystem: Host-associated > Annelida > Digestive system >... | reverse complement strand
ATATTGTGTGCCGGCGCACGTGACATAATAATGAATTCATTGTTGCATGCGCCGGGCGGGCGTTCACTGATAGATAATGCCCGCGTCGGACGCCCCGACTCGCCCGGCTGGCGGTGTGGACCGGAAGGATAATGATGACGTATGGCGTGTCACGTGACCAACAAGGTGCCCGGTCACGTGACCGGAAATACGTCAGCGATCGGCGCGGGCGGCCGCAATAAAAGACGTCATCGCATGGACGACGACGAAACGCCAACGTCCGCTGTTCGGACGAGTGATTTTATCGTGGATTAGCCCCATATTGATTGCCGTTGTGTCCTATTCCTCGCCACTGCTGCTCGCCTATTATTCGTAGAAAATCCAGCAGGCAAAACAGGCGGTTGAATCGGTTTTCTTGGGCAATCATTCGCTAGCGGGCGACACAGTTCGCTATCTTCATTCAAGCGCCAGTTCAAGACCCACGTGGCTCTTCCAGCACTAGTCTGCTGGTTGCAGTTGTGTCTTGTACATACCGTCGTCCGGCGCTGTTGCGACTGTCGAGAGTTCCGCGCCAATTACAAATGTCCCGACTCAACTCAACTCGTTATTATTATGCCGGGCGGGCTACATGCTAGGCTCTGCCGCGCATTTATAGTTATGGCAGCATCGTATATACTTTGCCCGCTGCCTAGCTACTGTTGCAATTTTACTTATTTAGTTGTAGGTGCCGACCTCATCACTGGTCATCGTACTAAATTCCACGACAGCTGTTTCCTCGTAGCATCATCGTGACATCCTCGCCGACACGCCCGACTTTGCGTGTCGGGCGTGTTGCGGACATCCCCACGAGGATCCTCGCTAGGATGTCACGAGAATGCTACGAGGAAAACTGGTCCCGAGGAATTCCATCTTTCTGCGCAGCGTACTGCTAAGCCTCCTTTCCGTAAAGCTAACTGCAAACTGGTATAGGCAGGTAGTTCCTGGGGCCCCAATATTTTCCCAACGCGCGTTAAAACTTTAGCTACCCATCTCTGGTCTCATGGCGTTAAATGTCATAAAATTTATTAAAATACCAGACATATTTTTGGCCATCAAATTCCGCGAACATTATTTTAGGGGCGGGACCCAACTGTGGTAGCAATTCCTTATCTCCCTCGACTACTTAGGCGTGTCGGCTCGGTGCGTTCGACACATGGACCAATAGACTATAGACACCCAATAACTGGATGGAAATTACGGCCGCCAGGTGGTGTATCTAGGGCCCCATCAGTTCTTGAACCAGGGCCGGCCCACAACAGAACGCTACACTATTGAGTTCATCATACTGAAGCTCGCGGCAGCGACACGTAAATTGCGTCCTCGTGACACGCAGTTTGCCGCCACAGCCAAACTATTATGACCTAAACTCCTCACTATCCGAAATCATGACATCATACACAAAACCGGAAGTACGCGAGCCACGTTCATGCAGGTAACAAGTACAGAAAATTTCGTAAAGTTTTGACATCCAGTCTACGAGATAAAATTACGTTGGTGGAGAGATATACAGAGAGACAGACAGACAGACAGACAGACAGGCATACGGACATGCTGATCACAATACTTTGCACTTTCTCCTGGGACGAAGTAATTAGTGTATAACGTAGGCCGTAGGTAGGAAGATGCAGTAATTACAAGTGTCTCCTCTCTCCATTTGCAGATATCCCAAGATCATATCACAAAAATTCCAGGATTCAGATTGTACAGAATTTAAAATCCAAAATGACTAAAATATCGTTTAAAGTGCCACATTTTAGTTGGGCCTATTTGGCGTGAGAAAGCCAGTTGGCTGGCAACTTGGTGTATAGAGCAATCAGATGCGATTTCATGTTCTTGTATCCAAGAAACTATCGGCAAGTAGGGACGTTAACGCACAACTGAACAGAACAACTAATGGTTATTCAGAATAACTATTCCGTATTTACGACTGGAGGCCGTAAGCTGCATGCCGATTTAAATTGCTTTAGTGCAACTAAAAATCCAAAGATTAGGCCTTATAATTCGAAAAATCCGCAAGTCAATCGGCCGACACCGGGAGATGTTGGATGTGGGAGACGGCGCGTGCAGTGTTGATATACCAGGTTGACGGTCGGCAGGCAGTCGATGATGCTGAACATGAGCTGTGCGTTGCCGACGTCGTCGTCCGACGCCCTGACGCTGAGAGCGTCCATCAACATCTGGTAGAGCGAGCTGGTGCACAGTGGGTCCGGCAGCTCGCGGAGGTAGTCCTTCAACAGCACTGCGGCACGACACAACAAACAACAACGCAATCGTTGACGTCAGACTTCGTCCCCCCGCTGCCGCCGCGGTGCGCAACGAACGACGGTCTCGGGCAAAATTGGGTTGAGTAGTAAAGCTGGCATTCCACGACACCGACACCGACACGGACATCCTCGCGACGATCCTCGCGAGGATGTCGGTGTCGGTGTCGGCGTCGTGGAATGCCAGCTATATGAATCTCCGTCGTTATTTTGTTCGATCACTAGGCCTATCTAGTGACCGACGGCCGTGGTGGCACGTTTTATTGGGCAAAGTTCGGGCAAAAATTTGGTAGGAGTCGTTTCAGTAAGTAGTTTCTGCCGGTACGATATACGCTATACGAACGGAACGGGTAACAGCCACGTCGCCGTTAATCGTCGAGGGCCGAATTCAAACGGTGCCAAATCACGATTTCGAGGCACTTCCAGTTATCGAAGCAGCACGCCGATTGTGGCGTTAGATTAGCAAGGTACGACTTCCTGTTAGTGTTCTGTAGTGACGTTAGGTTGAGGTGGACTCGTTGTCTCGAGTTATGAGCATAGAGCCCGTTGTGTGAAACATGACGTCATCCACAAAACTGGAGGTATATAGGCGTGACGCATCGCAACGCCGTCAAAGGAGGCCCGGGCCATGGCCGCAACGAACGTGCACAAAAGTGGTATCCAAGTTCGGCTGAAATATGCGAGCGGAAAGACAAAAAAAACAGACAAACGGACATACTCATCACATGTAGTTTACTATGCCCGCCTACTGAAGGGAAGGCAACGATGTTGCAATCTGTCCGTCCGTCCGTCTGTTTGTGCCATTCGCTAAGATCGTGCATGCCGCACGCCTCGCCACGCTAGCGCGCAGCTGACGACGTAACAATAAAAACGTACTATTACGGCCATCGACCGTCCGTCGGTCACACGGGAATCAACCGTAATCATTGATCTTGACCTATGTCGTTGCCTTTCAATCCCGGGTGAGCAATGTTCAATCTATCCATAAAGGTACTCTTACAGAACCCAGTTCTATTTGAAATAAAATAACTTAGAATAGGCTGGTTAATTTAAGGAATCGTATAGCACATTGTATGATGGTTCTCCATATGTATAGTTTGTGATATTTAGTTAAGTTTAGTGTTTCTTTTTCTTTTTTTCCGTGTATAATCTCATTTGTTTGTTGTATTTACTTCTACCATTTTATGGCGAATAAAGATGAATAGGCCTATATATAATATAGGACATATATATAATATGTCTATACCCATAGGTATAGCCCACGACAACCGAAGTTCAAATGTCAGCAGGTTCAAAACAAGCGGAGTGACAACAGACGGACGGACGGACAGACAGACGCTACCGATTCATCATCATCATCATCATTATAGCAGAATTTACAGTGCGCCTATTACAAAAAAACAAGAGGGCCTAGCAGTGGCTAGCATGGCGCGAGTTGTTGTTGTTGTTTAGATTACCCTTCCCCGCGACCACAATGCGCAGTAAATTTGGATCGGAATTTGAAACCTAAATTAGCTATAATGCGCCAATGCACTTCCGTCACAGACAGACGGACAGACAGACGGACACTGACATCGTAGCATAAGCACGAGATGTATATAGGCTATTACATCTCGCGCTAAAAATCGACGTCGACAATGTTCACAGTTAACGAACACGGTATTTTCTCGTAACGTCTTTACGACGAGTATCAGGTGAATAATTTATTCGCACCAACACACTGCAAAAATTATTCAAACGGCTTACGACGTGGCAGAGTTACACTGTGACAGTTTCTGCGGACACGTTTTAACGGACTTAGTTACTAGCAACTGACGATATCATCAAAGAGTAGTGATGCATCTATGCAGTATCTTTGTAAACGTGTAAATACATGAAACCTGTAAACGTTCACTAAACGTTTGCACGAATTTGGTGACCATAATAGCCAAATTACTCCGCCGACGGTCGAGTTGCGTCGTGACGGGCGGTGTAAATTGGCTATAAGTCGTTAAATATCACGTTGTGCAGCTGACTGGCTGTAGTTGATTTTTCATTTTCTTAACAACGCCGAATTTCGTACCTATCTCCATATTCGTGCACACTGTCGTGTGTAATTTTGTGAACACGTACACGATACGTAACCAGCCAACAAGGTCAACTCAGCCCTGCATCCCTCCGTGGTCGATAAATCGTAATTGAATGACCCGGTTGTTACTCGTTCCGCCGCTCCTAAGAAGCTGTCTGACTTTAATTACATTAACTATTCCTAGGAATTACGCCCCCCCCCCAGTACAGCGGTCCTTGTGATAGTTTTATGTTTAGGCCACTTTAAGCATGTTTGCTGATGATGATGATGACGATGAAATCGAGTACCAGCTTTGTCGGCGGTAAGCTAAAGGCGGGAATGTCACCTCTGTCGTCTGGTAGGTAACACTGTGTGATCGCATATGCCAAGAGAGTTCCCGAAGCGGTGAAACTGGTTGCAAACTGCTAAACTCCGTCTACTAATAGCCAATTCACACCGCCCGATGCGACGCAACTCGACGGTCGAGATGCATCGGGCTCCCGCAGACTGACGCCGATTCATTTCACACCGCCCGACGTGACGGGACTCGGCCGTCGAGTGAACTCACTGTTGGTTTACTTCCAATATCGTGTGGACGTGTGGACGTTTGAACGCGTGCATCCCTACTGGCGAGCGTGAAACGGCGGCGTGAACGAACTGAACAAAGTCACACTTCGGCTGCAGCCACAGACGCAACCACCCTATGGGACCCGCAGGAGAACGCGGTCCCTCCAACTTTGGAGAACCGGGCGGACCAACTGTATAGGGCCCGTCAGTAAATAAAGAATATTTATCCTAGATCCAGCTTTACTCGATATTTGGTGAACTTCAGGTGTTGATCAATACGGTTCTAATCATAATAGTTTGCGTGAAAGTTGCAAATTCTACATTTATAGTCACAAATAAAAGGACAAAGTGGGCTGAGTTATCGAGGTATTATTTATGGAATTGTTTTGTAAGGTAATTTTAGATTGTTGAAGACTAACCGTAACATGATGCATCAAACGTTGCATTGACACATGTACTAAGCTTACCGTCTTTCACCGGAAACAGAAATAACATAGATAGTCTTATATAACTGACGCCATATTTGGTCTCTTCCAACTTTTCAGCCTTGGTTGCCCCTATATGGCTGCAGCTGCTGAGTAGGAGCATGACGCCCCCCCCCCAGTTCCTGGAGGAAAGCGTTAAGATTGATGATCGGCCAATCAACGCGTGAGCTGTAAACCAAACCGCCGGCCACGACATGTCTGCAAGTAAGTAAGTAAGTAGGCAGATTTATTACGGCCAAGAACCGACCTAGCAACCAGTTCACACCGGCCCCGACACGACACAACTCGACCGTCGAAGTGAGTCGTGTCTGGCGGTGTGAATTGGCGATAACGCGCTGAATGCACTGGTACAAGGCCAGCGGCATGCTCTGAAAAGTGATATGGCCATAGGGACGTCCATGAGCACGTTCGGTGCCAAAGACACTGATACAGCGACGCCGAAGGCGTCGACAGCGAGACGACGTCTAGTTGGTCTGGGGCAGCATCGTAAGATCAGTCCCCCAGCAGGGTCCGGGGCAGAGTCCCCCCCCGGCCGAAAAAATTGGATTGTAAGATCTGAATGCCTAAGAAGTCATCTGGCGGCGCGTATTATTTTCACAGAATTTTCTGTCACAGTTCTGTAGTGGTTGTACAGACGTATCTGATTATCAGTGAAAAGCAATACGTCATTGGTGGCTATAGTGGTGTTCAGTCAGTGATGAAAGCGGCGGTGTATGACGCCGCAATGGTCGCACTGAGCGCCAATTAACACTAAACTATCCTACTGTATATCTGGTAGGGTTACTATAGGGTTCAGTCGGGTTAGTATGGTAAGTAGAATTAGAGTTCAGGTTACTGTTAGGGTTAGATTTCCAGATGAGTATGGCCACCCTGTGCCCACTTACCGCCACCTTAGTATTTCTGGGCGCTTATTGCGGCGTCATTTACTGTCGCTTTAGCACCATGCATTACGAATTCAGCGACCTTCACCGGCGAAATAATCTCCGGGACCTTTTGCACTGCGTGCTGCACACAAAACTCGTTTTTAATAATAAAATTTCCCGAAAAAAGCTCTCTTTCTCTTTCAGATCGAAATCATCTGAAAAGTTATCGGTTGGCTGGACACTAAGCGAAAAATTTAGTGGCGACGCGGCGAGTGGTGCAAGCAGTCTGATGTACGACGGCGGGTTGATAGTGGTCAATGCCAGAGACCTATACGTCGCAGTAGTGAAGCGCCGACCGTGCAATTTTCTCACGAAATCACGAAAACGTTTACTAAACGCGTAAGTTTACAGGAATATGGCAGCCGCTAACAAATCGCAGGTGGTTCTTGGTCACTCACTGCAACAGCATTAATTATCCAGGAAAAACGGCCAGCAACCGCGGCTGAAAAGTGGGAGGAATTCACACGCGGGGTGGATGTCAATTCCCTTCATTTTTCTCCTCTTTTAACTTCTTGCTGTCGTCATATTTGCCACACCACTGTTGCACTCACCCACGCAAGTCTTCCTGCATCCATTCCATTCTCTCTTAAATCCAGAAGCTTCCATGTGGGTTAGTGCAAAGTTTAACAGCTTCTGAAGTTATGCGTCGAGCCCAATGAAAAAAATACAGCCACTAAGTCCCCAAATACAGTCACTAGGTCCCCAAGTCCTCCAAAGTTGGAGGGGACGCGTCCTTCCCACGGGTCCAATGGGGTGGTGGCTATATCTGTGCGAGCAGAAACCCGTAGCGTCAGCTTTGTAGCCAACAATAAGGTTCATTCATCTCATTATCGCTTGTGCAGTAACAGCCGGCTGACAGCAAATTCACACCGTCCGATCACGGCCGTCGAGTCTTGTCGGGCGGTGTGAACTGGCTCTAAGACGCAAAAATGCCACGTTGTGCTGCTGTCGATACGTCAGTTTTCGGCGCGTAATTTCTCCGTGCGTCGTATATCGCGCAGCCTACATTACATCAACGTGTATGTAATCTGTAAAGTCTAGCGGGAGCAGTTTCATCGTAGCGTCCTCGTAGTAAATGTTACGAAGATGTCGCTAACATGCTACGAGGAAATCGGGCGTGTCGGACGTGTCACGAGAAGTTAGCGACTTTCAGACCATCTCGACATGTCATGTCGCGTCGCTAACATGTTCGCGTCGTGCTCGTGGACTTTGGAGAACGACACGACAAACGGACAAACAACCGAAAAAAAAGATTAAAACGAACTTGTTCGTTGTGGCAAGCTGAACGGGAAAGTCGCTAGCATCCTCGAGGATGCCACGATAGAAAACTGCTCTCGTGAAATTTAGGCTCAAACGTGTACACGACACGTTATACACGTGTACACGCGCGCATCCCTACTACGGTCGCAGCGCTACGGGCACCGGTCGTACGTGTATCTCTGCGTGTCTGTCTGCCTGTATCGGTCCGTCCGGCTGCCTGTCCCACGGTCTACGTCTGTGGATCAATATGCGATCGCGGCGGACACACGTCACGGTCACAGCGCCTCGCCAGCTGCCAGCTTTCAGCACTTATCGTTCCGATTATTAATTATCGTACGACGACCCGGTCGATAGCGTTTCTGTGGAGCGGCGGCGGGCGGCGTGTCGAGCGAAGCTGTTGAATAGCTCTGTATAGCTATTCGAGTTAACTCGACGCGATGGCCGCATTCTGAATTCGTTTGTGGCGTTGCTGCGCGTCCGTTCGTCCGTCCGTCCGTCAGTGCCACGGGACTTGCAAGTCGATAACGACAAGGTACAGAAAGTTCAGCCTACGCCCGTGCACGGCAGTTAGTAGGTTTCACATCAATAATTTCTCGCTAGCTGGACGCGGTCGCCGACAGATGCCGTTACGTCACTAAATCTTGCTGAGAACCACGCATGCGCCGTTACCTAAAGGCGCCGGTTGGCCGGCCGACCGACCCGGCACGGCGGCATGAATAAAAGGAGTATTCGGTTTGCCAAGTGAAGCTGACACTGGTTTCGCTGTGAAACGTAGAAATACAGGGTGGGCCAAAAATTGGCACAATTTGTTGTACGCCTTAACTTTATCAAATATTAACCGATTTATAAAATTATTTTGTTACCAGAATCGGAAAAAATTGTAATAATACCATCACTAAAAATCCCACCACACCTCAAGTGTGTCGTTACACTCACTACCTTGTCGTGTCTTAAAAGCAAATTAAATGGCGTGATCAGTGAAACACTGCGACAGTTTGTCTCACCCAGTGACAATTCACATGGTAGTGTATGGGCCACTCTGTATATTATTTGTATGTTATACAACTGTCTCGAGTGGTATAAGTGAGTGTTAACGAATTTATACCACGATAGACAGTTGTATAACACACTTATTCCACTGTCGCACGAGTCGCCAGCGGTAGGCCTACGAATTTCACGCTTGAGTGGATCCGTGAGTTAGCACTACGTTATACCACGCCAGACATCCATTGTAGACATAGGAGGCACGAGTGCGACCGTGGAATAAGCTTAGGCAACGTCTTTCGTGATTACTGTGTGTGTGTGTGTGTGTGTGTGTGTGTGCGTCAACAGAACGTAAACGTCTGATTGGCTGTATACATGTTGACTATTTATGTCGCGGCGACTCAACAGCGTTGCGTGCATGTAACGATCTCCAAGCTGGCCGAGTAATTACATCGACAGCGGACGAGCAGCTACTGCAGCCTGCAGTTGCACCGAAAACACGCGGCACACAGCTAGCTCCATGATTGGACAGTGAGTCCGACTCGCACCCGCGAGAAATCAGTCCCCGTGCAAGCATATCGTCCATTACCGTGCTGTGCGGTCTGTGACAGACGGACAGACGGACACGCAGATGAAACGTGACTGTCGCTGTTCAGTGGCGCTGCGCCGTGTCGACGTAATGCTCTTATAGAGCCGCATCACCCATCACCAGTGCTCAGAATCAGCAGCCGCTTTGTTCACCCCGTCTCAGACCGCCGTCTCGCCGTGATTTTAGGTCCGCTGAATAGCCTACTTAAGCAGTTTTTTTCTTACCGCGCGACGCTACGCTAGCGCGACTATTGGCTATCTTCATAGCCCGTGTCTGTCTGGGCGTTCGCAAAGTATAGTTTCCGCGTCGCAGTGTGCACGGTAGTTTAGGAACTGTGCGAGTTTACGAACGCAGCATTGTGTGTCTGTCTGTCTGTCTGTCTATATGTAAATGTCAGTCACGGGTCCGGCTCATTTCTAGCACAGAAGATTCCTCGGCCTATGCTGCGCTGTGTTTTAAGCAGGAAAATCGTATTCCTCCCTCCAGAAATAAGGGCGCTTTTCTCCGGGACTTTTCCCCAAACTCTGGACGTAGAAAAAAATCGCCACGGCACGTTCACTGTCGCCGAGTGACATAAACAAGCGACCGTCGTCCGGCAGTCACTGACGACGTGGCCAAGTGCCTTCAACCGCTGACTGACAACCGTCGCCTGTTGATCACGCTCAGCGTCCAGCCACTGGCAATTGGGCGAGATGGAGCACGTCGCGCTGATCAGTCGGCGTTAGTTAAGACAAGCTGTATCTGAATAATGCGTCAAAGGAGACCCCGCTTGTGCTTTCTTGCAGCCTTCAGATTAGTCGATTTTTAGGCCCCCGCCTACGGTATGGGCTGTTTCTGTCATATTACTGTTTATTGCTATATCGCGGGCGGACTATACACGCTAGACTTGGCCACGCATTTCATTTCTAGTTTTTAGCGCGAGATGTAATATAATACATCTCGCGCTTATGCTACGATGCCAGTGTCCGTCTGTCTGTCCATCTGTCTGTCTGTGACGGAAGTGCATTGTGGTCATAGGATGCAATGGATCCCGGATATCTTTGCATGCTTCGATAGATGGATGTCTTTGCTACTTACTAACAACGCCTCATTCGGATCGTCGGATGGGATAATGCCGGAATTTCTGGTGGAAGAGGGGAGGGGTATGGAAAAATTGGTAATTGTAGCGATATCACTTAATTTAATTACTGACAGTCTGTTGGGTGGATGGACCGGAAACAGTAATGACGGTTTGTTTACATGTTGACATATATCGGATTTTTTAATCTAATGCGTTATACTGTATCTGAAGAACGGTTTGTGCTAGAGCTTCCCACATCTCGCGCTATGCTAGCCACTGCTAGGCCTCGTTATATAACTCAACGTACGTGTGTAGCGAGCTCTATGTGCGGCGGTTTGGGTCAGTGAAATTCGGACGACGGGCAATAGAGAATGACTGTTTGCATGTGTACTTGTGATTAAAACGATATATAAACGTTCACGTCACAGCTGCCGACCGCCAAATACCGACAAGCAGAGTTTGGTCGGACTGCAGCTGGTATTCTCCGCCGCCGCCACGATCAACACAATAGTGGACGCCTGTTATTACATTCGAATTATTTATGTACAGCAGGTGTCTACAAGGATCGGAATCACTCACTAGCAATAGAAACCACTATAGGAGAGTCAGCTGTTGTACAGAGATGGCAGATGCTCCTTGTTGTTGAACCTCATTTTTTAAAAGTTAAGTAACTCTTTCTATAGACCGTCATTTCCCTCTCCTACAGCGATGGTCCAGCACTGCATACGTTCGCGAGAAAAGTTTGCAACAGAACCCAATTTCTTAAAGTAGTAATGTCAAGATAACAAGCTCAACAGATGCAGAGACAGCGCGACATGCGCGCCGTTAGATGCCTCCATATTTTTCCATAAACCGGATCCACAACACCACGAACTGGGTCGGCTTCGGCATGAAGACACCGACCTATCCTGTCATTGTGCCGATTTTCACTTTTTGTTGTGCCACGTGATCACAATCCACAAACGTTACAGACAGACAGACAGACGTCATGCTCGTACCAGCAGCGTGATATGCATTCCTTTACTGATTTTTTTCATTATTTAGTTGTACTGTATCGTTGCTACCATTTACGTCGAATAAAGATGAATATATTACGCGTGCGTGCGCTAAAGATGGATGTTCGGCAGTCACGTGACACTGGATGCTGCTGCTGCTGACCTGTAATGACGTTGACGTCACCGACGGCCGCCTGCGACAGGTTGACGCCGAGCGGTCCGTGAACTTCGAGTTCTTCCCTCAGTCTGGCGGCGCGCTTGGCCGACCCGCACAGCCGGTAGATGCCGACCTGGTCGACGGCGCCTCGCCTCTCCACCTCCTCGACGCACCGGCGAACCAGCGCCGCCACGTCGGGCGTCTCGCCGACGCTCGACAGACTGGCGCCGAACACGGCGTCGCCGTCGACGGCTGGGCGACGACGGAACGCGTCGGCCGGGGCGCGGTGACCCAGCTCGACGTAGAGGACGCCGCGAGGGTCGAGCCGCACGGCAAGCCTCTCCCGCCCCTCCGAGTCACCGCCGCCGCCGCGCCCTCGAACGACCGCCGGCATACAGCGATCATCGAGTTACGAGGTTGTGCGTACCACTGGCGAAGACACGACATTTCGCGGAGACGCTCTTCCGTGCAGCCGCGACCTGTTTCCCGGTACCGAGACAGGCCAGAACTGCATCGGGTCGATTCGTCGCGATCTCTCGTATACAGCTCTTGTCGTACAGCTAATCCACAGCGTCCGGTCGTGTTAAAGTATTGCGCAGTTGGTGGCACGACGAGTCGTCGACGAATTCACGGCAGATGTAAGCGACGGAGTTTGAGCCGAAGTACGCTCGAGTTACGAGGTCTAGCGTCCAACCGACGAAGTAGAGGTCATTTCGCGGAGACGCGATCCGATGGCTAGTACCGCGCGAGAACGGTCGGCAGTTTCCGCCAAACGCTCGGCGTGCTAAACAGGAGAGTCCAGGGTACAGCCATGACCGTAATCCTATTTGAACGTCTGGCCGAAAATATCCGCGAACGACCGCCGGGAGCGAGACTGAGGCGGTGAAGCAGAGTCGGTGTCTGCCTCCGCGACTGTCGAACGAGTAGACGCCGAACGATAGCGCCGAGCAAGACCGGACGTCCACCACGAAACGGTCGTCCCAGTCGAAGTTGACCGCACCCGACTGGACGCCGGTCCGCGCGCGCGACACGCCGTCCACCGCCACCACGCAGTAGAGTTCCTGCAGCGCGGCGGCGGCGGCGGCGCGCTGCCCGGCCGACGACAGCCCGCGGCCGCAGTAAACGCTCACCGAAAGTAGTCCGTCCAGCGACGTCGCCGCCGCCGCGGAGGCGGTCGTCGCCGGGGCCGAAGCG
>Ga0209782_1001388_pt1 | contig 12543 bp, 7 predicted proteins | sample WorMetmaBAHAMAS1_FD_187390 | JGI IMG/M metagenome (GOLD analysis project Ga0209782, IMG submission 187390) | Marine gutless worms symbiont microbial communities from Max Planck institute for Marine Microbiology, Germany - Inanidrilus... | ecosystem: Host-associated > Annelida > Digestive system >... | reverse complement strand
CACAAAACAATCTCACAAAATAAAAAAAAAACAAAAAAAGATAAAATATGTTAATGCTAAGTTAAGTGTTAATAACAGTGTTCTTATGTAAAATTCGAATGATATAGTCATGATCAAATAAGCGAGTGTTTTTAGGTATTTTGGCTTTGTTATGTAGCCAGAGGATTATCTCACTGATACAACATTATTATTATTTCTTCATCCATTAACTGATTTACATGTCCATCATTTAACACCCGTTCTCTAATATCAACACCTGGCAATTCAAATAACAAGCAAAATAACACCTGAGAATGTAGCATATTACTGGTAACAGGTCCGATATGATAGCTGAGAGTAACAACAACAATGTTGTGGACTTACAACTCGCTGGTGGACAGAGTTGGAGCAAAACATCGGCAGATCTCGCAGCAGCACGCAACAGTGACAGTGCGTTAGATACGAGACTCAAATGTGCTGCAACATCGCCCTCATCAAGAGATGTTTCAGAAAACAAACCAATGAACCAGGAACTCTTTAGCACTGGCAAGAATCTGCACAACAACAACAACAACACAACAGATACAAACTTATTACCACGAAAAATATGTGTCAAGGAAAATTTCTGAATCTGAAAGCATTAACAGGTTTCCCATTGGTGATTCGACACTGCTGGATAACTGACATGAAAGATATTTACAGTCAGTTTATGTCACAATCGCATACATAACTGTTGCATGGAACACAAGGATATATGCTACACATTCTGCATAAACAAAACAAATCATATAATCAACAAAACAGGTTTTGATTTGCAAATGTATAATTCCTAAAAACTAGATGTTCTGACTGTAAAATACCTAGCACAGATTGTACGATACAATTTATACGCTACAAATATTGACATCTGTATCACTATAATCATTACACAACTGTGTTACCTTTGTAAGGACCTTTTATCACAGCTTTCAGCTAACACACTGAGGATCTCAAGGCACATGCTGGATAGCAACAACTGTTCAGTATGTTCCTGTTATAGATCACAATATTCACATGCTATGTTAATACTGACATCCAGACTTCTTACAAAGAATTTATTGCAGTTGAAATATTCATAAAAATGTAACCATAATAAAAAATTTGAAGAAATCCTAATAAAAAACATTACATTAGAATGTTAAAATATATAACAACGACAACAGCTATTCCAGTTACTTGCAATATATTATGTATACAACAATCAACTTACGGCCATTATAAAGATCAAGCCAGCATTCCTCCCAAGTTAAGCACATGTCAGCTGAATGCTCCTGCAGACAGCTCTCAGCACAGACAGTTCTCAAAGACGAAGATATCCCCGAGTTCTCTCCAACGGCTTTTGCTTTATCTACGTCATCTCTGTACTGTCGATGTTGTTACTGTTAGATAAAATGTAGTTCTCTTGCTTACTGGTAAAAGTGAGTTGCACGGTCAGTTACATATTCTGTGAACCTGCTGTATATACTTGTTATTTGTTTTGAAATCTGAATGTCACTTTTGGACAGCTTTCATTGTAACTGGTTAGTACTTATGTGTTTCACATTTTTCGTTAGTTAAACGCTCTGTGGCGAACACATCGATTATTTTACACGTAACGGCAAGTTTAATAACACTCATCAGTGTTCAATATGGCCCTCTCCATTAGACCTGTGCCCAGAAATAGAAGCGAATGGAACTGAATATCAAAAACTGATCACAGTTTGAAAATCCCCATTTGTAACAGCACTAAAACAAGTACTATTTATGTTTCATATTTATGTCGTTTGATTTGCATTATTTATAATTTTAATATCAACTGGCTTAATTCAGTGGATCACTGAAAATCAATAATCACCACTTTCACAAAAGACAGTAAACACATTTACTAAAAATTGTGGTTATTTTTAGTATGTTCATCGATCAATACCTGAATGCTGCTGGAAAGTGCCATCAACACTTCTAGTATTTTGCAGTTTCGCATCGCTCGCATAATATAGGGGGACACATCATCAACTCCACTGTTGTTCTCTTTCAGTGAACTAGTTGTAGCTTCCTTGAACATAATTCAACAAAAACACAACTAATGAGTACATCACCAATATCTGATGCATACACAACTAAAGGGTAGTTAACTGGGCCAACATATCAAAGAGTTACTGCAGGCTAAATCAGATCTTACAGAAGATTAAGCTTCAGTGATGTCGGATGAACACATTATTTCAGGCAACAATAGGCAAATGTATGCACTGAATTGATCAGAAAATATCGAATTAATGCACTGGGTTTACTACAGGCTTATTCTTGAAACTAAACAATGATCTCACACCACAACTGCATTAGAAGAACTCCAATGGCCATCAACAAAATTCTGACAGCATTTAAGTTTGTGCGGATACGAGCAGAGTTGGCAAATTGCACATAGGTGCAAAAATCGCAGCTGTGAAAATGCACGCATTTAGGTGCAAACTGGGGGGAGTAAGAAAATGTCTGTGAATGGCAACCACCGCTAAAAAAAGCAGATTTGAAACAGTAACATCCGTATTCAAGTACTGAACGTAATGAGAAAAAAACGATAATCGAAAAACGTTTGTTTTTTTTTCATGTTGATAACAGAATGTTACAAAAATACGTATTTTAACATCCCTAACATGCACATAATGCAGACAGACTTGCATGGTGCCGCGCACTCTCAGCAGCTACGGCAACAGATCTTTCGCAGCAGCCAGTTCTCACTTTCTGTCCAGATGCATGACCCAGACATCACTCATAAATTGTTCAGATGAGGCTGAAGGGACACCTTGTTTCGATGATAAGCACGGCTCTCTGACCTCTGATAAAATGGCACCTTAGAAAAAAAATTACTTACTTACTTACAACTTAAAACCTATTTTAACATAGTGAACATTTCCGGTGTATAGGACTAATGTGCATAAATTACTGACACTTTGGTGTTTTTATTATTTGATGTCATTTTTTTCTTCTACTTTTACTTTTTTGTGATGTATATTGTTTATGTGCTGCCTCACTGGCGAAATAAAGATAAATATATATATATATAGCTAACTGACTCACACCATGCTCTGCACAACAACAATCTATCTACCTGCACTGAAGCGACGTAATCAGCCTTCGACGCAGCATCACTTCCATCGCTAACGGTTGTGATGGCGTGCCGTACATGTCGGCTGTAACGAACCAATGCAAGCAGCTGCCGCAGCGCAGCAGTGGTCTCTTCAAACCGTCCCAGCACACTGCCTCCAATGTCCGCAGACCCCCGCGTTGCCGACACTCCATGGCTCGACAGAGTCGAGCATTGCTGCAAGTCCTCTACTGCATGCTGAAGTATGTTTTCCAGCTGCGGAAGAATCAGTACAGCACCTACACTGTCCGACGACAACAGTCCGGGACTTGTTGAGTTCCTGGTGGCTCCATCAGTAATCAATTGGTTCATGCCAATGGATGACAATCGGCACAATCCACGTCTGCATAGCCTGTCCAATATGACAAATGACAGAATACCCATGTTTAACTCATATCAGCATGATACTAAACAAAACGAGTACTAAACTTCTAACAGGCTATTATGCAATTAGCAAGAATGTTCATTTAAGGCTGGATTAGGTCAACATTCATGTTTCCGTTCTTATGAGATGGAGTTATATGGATGCGTAAAGTTGTATGTTGCACAGCACAACAGTAAAACTTGGCTGGTGAAGTAAGAAAATGGTTCAGATTATAAAACATGGAAAGTCTGTTAAAAAAGACATAGCAAATTGGACAATGAAACAAGGAGAATGCTGTGGAATGTATTAAGATACTGAACAATGCTCGTGATATAGGGTATGAGTGAGTGTTATTTTCCACTACCAGCTCATCGTGCTGTTCTGGATACATGGCCATTAAATGGGTTGTTGCTATTGTAAGCTAAACAATTTCACGACTGGCAGCTTGAAAACCCGAGTATTTACCATGCAAAACAATGATCTGTACAGACATTAATTATACGTGTTGTCCTTGTACTTGAACGTATCAGGTCAGTGGTTACCTGTGCAACTGAGACTGAGTGTCGGCTTGATCTAACGACGCTGGTGAGACAGGTGTCACCGAACCACACAGGCTGTGAGAGGAAAGTAGTGATTCACCGAGAAGCTTCATTAGCAGGTCAGAACCAGACATACATCCTGTCAAAACATCAGCATTTGTGGCACTGCACGTGATGTACTATACAATACCATTTAAATTAAAGTTCATGATGTAATTTGTAGGACGCGGTGCTACACGATGTCCGAAAGCACAGATTTCAAGCATAGACTACACAATTCATTACGATAAGAGTTTGGTATTCTCAACAGGACAGAACAAATATAATGAATGACACATCACATACACACAACTGGTTCATGACACATTATGCAGTTGAACCTCTTTAGCATGTATCACTAGAATCAGCTCCAGGCTGGATCGCACAGACCGCCGCCACTAGGGGTAGGTATGGGTAGGTGGGGGAGGGGCAAAAAGCCCCGGACAGACACCAGGGCCCGGACGGACAAACAGACAGACGGACATGCCTGAATGGGTCCAACCCCCCCCCAGGTGAATACAAAATGTGATGTAGTGATAAATTATCAGTTTTTGGCATCCAGACAGATACACACACACAAGGCAAAACCTATACATTCTCGCTACGCGGGCTGTAACCAGTTAAAAACTGGAGAATTCTGTTGTTCAACAAAGTTTTAATGCCTGCATGTCCTAGCCAATGGTAACTAGGTATCTATACTACATGAATGAGAATGACAAAGCATACAGAAACCTTTCGAAAATGGAACGATCAGTTTCGTCTTTAGCAGTTTCTGACGTACTGCTTGTAACTCTACAAACAATATAATGTATTCACAACGTCACTACAAATTCACAACTATATTCAACAGTTGCAGTTTATCTCCGCATTATCACCAACAGTCACACTCGGAACAAATCAAATCAGAAATCACTCATAAGGTTTAGAATTTCTAGAGGCACTATGTAGCAACATTAATGAAATGTAGTTGTGTAAACAATATTCTGCCTCCTTTCTACGTCAGGGACCTACAACCTACAGTTACTTTCAGGATAAGGCCTATACTGCTCAAGGGCTCAAAGCACCTTTCCTAAAGCATCAGGGTATCAATGCTGTAGATATAATGTCATAGTCTTATTTGCAACTAGAACTGTCATAAAGCGATCATGCCTGTTGTGCTAAGTTGTACCGATTTAGCTAATGTGACACTCTAATGTATGATAGTCATCTTTTCTTAAACGACAGTATACTATGTGGTTTTCTGGGTGTGGGGCACCCTGTCTCAGATGTCACCTGTGCACTTTCAACCTGGCTCTGAATCATCTTGATGTGATAGCGCACACCAGCTGTGTGCTCTGGCCTAGCCCACGTGTCCACAGCTACATAATGACACCCTCGGTAAGTTTACGTTACAGCAAAATCTAAATGCAACTTGCCAACACACCAGTATCGGGAAGAATTCTGGATGAGGAATCAGAGGAATGTGGCAATGGAGATTTACGTGGAGAAGAACTGATACGATGATGGACAGATTCCATTAATCCGTTGACTCTAGATGCCACGGGCGATCGCGACACTTCGGGTGTAGTAACAGATGACTGAGAAGTAACGACAGCCGACTGGAGCTGTCGTTCCAGCTTTTTCACAGAGCCTAAGTAAACATCAACAGAAGCTGCGGCTTACAAAATAATGTTTGCAGAAAAATTTATAATACACTAGTACTAGCAAACAAATTGTCATCTTCATCTTTCACAAATTGTGTGAACTCTCTAACAGGGTTTGCGTAGAGCAGCTGGATACTATAATACTATTGAAAAATAAAAGAACAGCAGTTTGGACATAATACAAGAAAATAGGCATATTTCTTCAGCAGCATCTAAGCATCTATACTGCAGGTATAAATACATTATCCATCTTGGCTTGACCATGTATAACAAAAGCAAAACATATATAAGATTTTTCTTGCTAGTATGCAAAGCCAAGCAGTTGATAAACTTTCTCACATAATAGTTTCTCACATAACAGTGCTAATAAAATCTTTGTCACAGCATTTTAGCATAATTCAACTAAGTATTTAATTCTAGGGATGTGAATCGGGTCCTAGGACCCAGAAAAAGTACCCGAACCCGGGTTTCGAACTACCCAAAAGCTACCGGCAAAATTTTTAAGGGACAGTAAAAGTAATTCGGGAGAAGAAACTGTGAAAAAAAATTTTAACAGGACCGATTCAAAACATAAACTGAAACATAAACACAGCCAAATGGCGGAGTGCTGCAATAATTACGTAAACAATTTGCCGTGTACATAACTGAAAATCTAAAGCTTTAACTTTGGTCTATAAAAAAAGAAGCAAGTTATGAAAAGTAAGCATACCATGTAGTTCAGTTAGTTCATGCTCTTTGAATTTTAGCTCAGAACACAATCGTTCCACATTACGCTCCAGTTCTGCCTCTTTCTGGCTCTTCTCTTCCATTTGCTGTTCGATGGCTTTCAATGCCTTCTGCTTCTGTATGCTCAACTCCGCCTGCACCTGGCTGTATCTATCTCTCAGGATCTTTATCTGTCCATCCTTGGCATACTGAGCATTCTGCAGCTTCGTCAGCTGTCAGACGTATATAAGCAACACAAGATCGATTCACAATCATTATGCTTAATTCCTTATAGTCTGAGAACTACTGTCACCAGAAAAATGCATCAATATGCTATTAGTATGCTCTATAGTGTTGGCACGATACATCACATCGTATCGAATATCGCGATATTAGCGCCGTATCGCATCATCTCGATATCGCAATAATTCTTCTCCAAACAAAATAATATTCTGCACAGCTCTAGTCAGACTCGTAGCACCAGCAATTAGCATCACTCCACAGCGTGGAGATCCACACAGCCAACAAACATATCCCCGATGAACCAAATGTGTGAACTGACACTAACTGACCAGCAAACTACAATGCATCATTGAAGCATCCTACTGAATGTAGCAGAGGCGCAATCAATCAATCAATCAGTCAACGAATGACAACAACCGGCTGGTACATATCCAGGCTCCAGCTATTGCAGTTCATGCCCGACCTTTCTTTCCTCCCTTTGCATTTCCTATCATTTGCATTCTGTCGCAGCCAGCAAGCTGCGAGAGTGTGCCGCGGCATGGTGTGTTCTTGGAGACTAATTAGTGCACCTGGCACGGCTAGGTTTGTCTGACATTCCCCGTCATGGCGTGTCCACCTAACTATTAGTTGCTACCAAAATTTTTTCTGACAGACCTTGTCTGCGTTAACAGAGCATCTGTTCAAAATAATGTAACTTGTGAGTTAACTTTACAGAAAAATGTCAAGCGCAAGATGTACACATGCACACTATATCATGCATGGCATGAACGTGGTGAACAAATGATGAATGACATCAATTGACGTCATAGCGACATCATGTCACTACATAAAAGTGATCAGTATATAGCAGCAACAGCAACTGTCATGCTTGACTGGTGATGCCGCCATTCACAACAACTTTTAATATGGCGGCCTGCAGACGGTATTTGTTCATTTTAGGTAAGTGCCTGTTATACAGCGTTCTGTATCGTATCTTATCGTTGTATCGCGATTGTATTTTGTATCGTATCGTACCATATTACTTGCTGAAAGGCTGTATCGTGCCAACACTAATGCTTTACATCTTAACACTTCAGCATTATTAATGGTACACAGTAAAAAGGCATAAAGCAATAGTTCAATGAGTAGCAAAGCGAAAAATCTATAAAAAAAACTGGGAATACAACAAAAAACATATAACAGGTAATCAAATTTATTATAATTTGTAAAAAAAAAATGTGGAGAATATCAGAACATTATAAGCAATATTTTAATATCATATTACATGTCTGTTTTTTTTCTTTGTCTACAACAAAACTGAAAAGCAAGTGCATACAAGAAGGCCTAGCAGTGGCTAGCATAGCGCGAGATGATGATCTCCACTCTTCCCGGCGATGATCCCTTCCCTCGCACCCGCATGCACCATGACTGCAATGCGCGGTAAATATGGATCAGAATTTGAAACCTAAATTAGCTATAATGCGCCAATGCACTTCTGTCACAGACAGATGGACAGACAGACGGACACTGACATCGTAGCATAAGCGCGAGATGTATATATTACATCTTGCGCTAAAAATGGAAATATGTGGCAAATAGCATACAAACCTCAGCTTTATAATATTCACATTCTTCAGCCATCTGCATAAGTTTAGTTTTCGTGCAGTTGGCATTGGCATCCAAACGCATAGGTAAACCAGTGGCTCCTAGCGGATCAACTGTGTGGAAGTTTTGTACAGCATCTGTCCTGTTTGCTGAAGAACGCGCTGTTCTATTAACTTGAAAAGAAGTCAATAACTGTAGCTCATCAGAGTCTTTACTCTTAGTAGAAGATTTCTCCATAGAGAAGCTGCTCTTTCTTGCCATTTGGACAGAACTGTTACTAGGTGAGCTGTTTAAGCAATCAGCAGACCGACTGTGACAGCTGCCATGACCAACTAAACGTTTGCTGGACAATGATGTGGTTTTCTCACCAGAATTAGAACACATTTTTTCTGCATTCACATTGCTAACTAGGCCGGACGTGCTTGGAGATATATGACTTGATCTATCACTGCAGTTATTTGCAAATTCATCATATCCACTCTGAACAGCAGACTGTGTTGATGCCACAAGCCTGTCTAATTTGTTCATATTTTGTGTAAGTATAATGTCCAGATCATCATCCCATGCAGATTCTGCAGAAACGCCATCATCAGTCTTACGTTTTTTATCAGGTGGCGGCGGACCAATGGCTGACGAAACACTGGAAGCCAGCTTGGCTCGGCCAAGACCCAGCTTTGACATTGTAGTACTTTCTGTTAAATGTAAAATACAATACACAGCAGTTAGCATCAGCAGCACTCTGCAATCAAATATATACACTGAATTCTCAGAATCTAAACTAACATCACTAGCAATGATCAATCTCTAATAATTAAAAGGCACAGAAAGCTGAAATAAGCATTCTCTTAACAGTCTACTAAATCATTTAGTATAGCAGACAGACGTGCAGGCAGTGGCAAATCACAAAGTGCACATAATAAGTCACAAGCATGATATGAGACAGTTGTTAGTGCACTCTCGTGCCTTGCTGTCCAGTCAGATTGCTTATGTCATTTGTTTTTATGAAATTGCTCGCGACAAATAAAGATTGATTGATTGATTGATTGATTGATGATTTCGATCAACATACACCGTGTTCGGGACGTGTTGGCTTCAACTGTTTTGTGTATACATAAGAATGTCACTAACCGAGAAAATGACAGACAACACTCTTATCTCTTCATCTCTCAGCAGTAACTGCCATGTAGATTCACGCTTGACATAAACATCTTCTAAGTTAATACAATTAATTAATTTAATTCACAAATTTCACATTTTCTCGCGGCACAGCATAGAATATTTAACTACTGTATAACAGCCCAACTAAAAGACTGATATACTCCGACGTCGTCCAGAGCGACCATAGTGGGAGTCCAGAGGCTGGACATCGTTCGTTGTTGAGCTGGAGCATCGTATTCTTTATTCTTGAGATGATGCTTGATTCTTTATTATTACTTTGTTTTGTTTCCGGTCCATTTTAGCTCCTTGTATTTGTGACTACGTTGATCTTGACAGTGACTTCAGAATCAGTTCTGAACCTTAGATATGATGGTAATTGTCAGTGACTGTTATTTTTCTATTGGCGGCTGTATAGGGCCGACTGCACCAATATGCACCAAATTTTTCGGACTGATAGACATACGTACGAAAATGATTAGGCCTAATTTTACAATCGTTTTGCGGTTGTTAAAAATAGATTAGGCCCTAGATAAGCATTGGCACTGGAAACCTCAGTATTATGTTAAAAGATTCATCTTATTAACACAAGTTATCTTAAAGTATTTCTCGGATATATAGAGGATTTTAGAGGCCTGTTTCCTGTTTCCGTTACTTCTATGTGATGTGATGTGATGTGATTGTGATATGATGTGATGTGATGATGATAAGAATGTTGGCATGTAGCCATGGTAACTAACTAATATATGGATAGAATTAACGAAATTAGCCTACTCCAGCTTTATTCACCATCATGGCATTCCGAAAAATCGAAGAATCGCAAAGCTAATGGACGCGTTAACAGCTGCATCTAAGCTTATCACCCTCTTATAGGCCTAGGCCCTACATCTGCACGTTGAAAAATATAGAAATATATATGGCTTCCATCCAGTAACTCCGTGGTTTACGAAGCAGTAGAATGTGTATAGGTTTAGGCCTACAGCACACAGCGATGGTTAGTTAAGTTACGTTCGCTGGGGCGCGGCATTGCTAGCCAATGCGTAGGTCAGTACTCAGGTATGTTTTAACATTATTTGCTCGGGGACGACACTACTATAAGGCCGGGTGGGCTATACGGTAGGCTTTGTAACGTATTTCTAGTATTTTTTTTCTACGTTGCACCATTTCCAAGTTACAAGCAATTGTTTCTGAAAATAATGGATCACTGATGATCACAATCCACCAACGTTACATGCAGACGAACGAACGGACGGACGTCATGCTCGTAGCATGTGAATATGGCATGTCGTATTATGCTATAAATGCATCACATAGCCGACTCTACCTTCCGGCAATTGACTCTTGCACGAAGGATTCGTCTAGTCTTAGCACCTGCCGTCGCTAGAACAGGAAGCAACCAATACCACGCAGCAGGGGTGTTAGCCGGTACACGACATTGCAGAGAAGATGCTGCTGTAGCGTCACGCCGGAGTTACGTAACATATATTACAGGTTAAAACGCCGCCAGATGAGGACCGAGCCACGGCCACATAGGGCAATATATCTAATTAGGCCTAACTTGATATAAATTTTGCCATTTAAGTGTATGCCAGCTATACTTTGCTGTTTATTTTCTATCCGTCTTGTTGATTTTCTTGTATATGTATGTTTGTTTATTTCTTTCTCTACCACATATGGTGAATAAAGATGAATATATATATATATATTTCCGGAAACTTTGGTGAAGTTCGGACGTGCATCTACATCCTAGGACACGTGTGTGGACAGGCAGTTAAACAGACAGACAGACAGACAGACAGATGCCGGGACACGCTCATCGCAACGCTCCGCTCCGAGATAGATTTACGACTGGCACGGAGCCATGCTAACAGTCGAATTATTATAGCGTTGCTAGTTCGGTCTCTTGCGTCATAGATGCGACACGCCTTCCTCGCAACGTCGATCCAGGCTAATCGCGTCGACAGGATGGAGCCACCAGCCGAGAAACTGGCTGGAGTCAAGGAGGCAGCAAAGACTTACCTGGCTGCTAAAGAGATTCCGCTCCTCTTTCAGGTATAGCTCAAACTCTTCATTTCCCCAGCGACCTTCTTAACAGTTATTCTGCAACATTGTTCGAGACCAGCGGCAGCCGGTAAGTCCAGCGCGTGTGGGCGCGTGAATGTGGTAGCGCGCGGTCGGTCTGACTTCGATCCAGCTCGATCGAGGACAGTTTATCTAGTGTAGGCCTAGTGGCCACGTTCGATCCTCTTTCTCAGCCGTCAGTGGTCCTTTCAAGAGTTTTAACTGTTTAGGCCACTTTAAAAATGTCTGTGATGATGATGATGATGATGGTGGTGGTCTGATGTTTCGCGTTGCATCATAATTCGTAAATTTGTTTTGGCGGCCGTGTAGAGCAATCGGTCAGTCGGCCTAAGTGTGTATGTCTGTGTGCATGTACGTTATATAGGCCTACTGTTCCGGCAATAGGAGTGTAGGACGAAATGGTTATGACCGAGACGATAGATCTTATGCACGATGGTTCATCTTTATCCTACGTTGATCAAGATCGTAAGACAAGGTTGTAATGCCAAATTTCAAGGTCACAGGAGGAAAATGCAGTTAACTGAGGAATTTTCTATTGAGTAGAAATGTGAATTTTTATTTATTTTCGTAATTATTGTAACCGTCTAGTTAGGCCTACAACGTAAGCTCTTAATTAAAATTGCTCAAACGCTAAACTAACAATAGGCTAAACATTGGATTATAGCGCTGCTGTGGTGTTTCTATGACTTGGAGCACGGATGACCTGACTTATTCGTATATCCTACTTAGTTAAAACGGCAGTCAATACATGCATCTAATACAATACGTTTCAGCATTTTATCGCACTTATCCTACGAGCATGATGTCATTTGCCGTCTCTATGTCTGTCCGTCCGTCTGTAACGTAGGTGCATTGTGACAACAATACAGTGCAACAAAAAGTGGAAATGGACACATGATAGGATAGGTCGGTGTCTTGGCCACAGACTTAAATATTCTATCTAGACTCAGTACGTCCAATTAGAACAGCAGAAGATTTTGAGGCCGTCGACTGGGCGACTGGCTTCGCTAACAAACATGGCTGCATTGTGGGATTGCTTAAAGAGACTGGCTC
>Ga0209782_1001387_pt1 | contig 12548 bp, 9 predicted proteins | sample WorMetmaBAHAMAS1_FD_187390 | JGI IMG/M metagenome (GOLD analysis project Ga0209782, IMG submission 187390) | Marine gutless worms symbiont microbial communities from Max Planck institute for Marine Microbiology, Germany - Inanidrilus... | ecosystem: Host-associated > Annelida > Digestive system >... | reverse complement strand
GCGGTCGTTTCCGTCTCGTCATTACTGATGCAGGCCTAAAAGCAAATGACCAGATGCAGTCAATACTAACGTGCGTACACCTTTGAGGTCGCAAAATTTCTCCTCGAGGATCAGTGAAGCCAAGATAGTACTGGTGTTGGACAGCTGACACGAAAGAAACAAAAGGTCTTAATTGAAGTCAATGGTGGATCATCAAGAATTGATGAAACCAGTGCTGCCATGCAAATTCAAAGCACAGTAACTTACTTCCAAATGACATACAAGAAAACAAATCTAGAAAACAGTATCGTGACTGTACAGAAGTTACTGTGCTTCGGCTTTGCATGACAGAGCAGACACCTGTCACTAGTCAGTGATTTCAATTCACTTCAATGTTTTGACAGTGTCAGTTGTCTGCATCAGGCCTGCTAACAACTTTTGCCACTTATGTTCCAAATGTTCTCTTTGGGAAGATGCGGACAAAAAACAAATGGAAACTGGCTAACCAATATTCACCCAGAAAACGACCAGTAAAACATAGGTAGGTAAAGCTGTCCTGATGACGGCTTGGTATACTGTGATTTGACAACTGCTTTCACCAGTACAAATAACTCCAGAGCCTAACATCTGAAAGTTGTTACAAGTCATATGTTCACAGCAAAAATATCTATACAGCTGAAAACTGTCACTGCCGATGCAATATCAAAACACTACTTAGGCCACCCAAGGCTAAAGCAAAGACCACGACTATTGAGGCCAAGGTCTAGACATTCGAGGCCAGACAGCTCCGGAAATAATCACAACATATAATAATAACAGAAGAATAGTAACATTCAGACTTACGTGCAACATAATGATAAAAATGTGTGCTGCATTCTCTTATAACAACACCCATTAGTTAGTATGTGGCTGTCTTTAAGGCCAAATTTGTTGGCCTTATCCTCATAAGTGTCTGAGGCATGGGTCTTTTGACACCCTGTCCTTGATGTACGGGTAAATTACAAGGCCACATGACAATGTAGTATTCTGTGTAATGCCGTTAAACAGTATCTTAAATTAACTATTAACTGTAATCCATTATTATATCATGCAGCAAATATCTCTACTGGACCCAACAACAGCTATTACTCGTGTTCATACAGTTGAGACTCCTTTTGTTACATATTTCACCACTTACTTTTAATTTTTAAAAATTCATTTTCCGCATTTTGTACTAAACTTTGATGTTGACAACATATAGATAGATATTGCCTTAGGTTGCACTGATGGCCTTGGCCTTAGTAACATTACCTTAGGCGGGAATGTCACCTCTGCTTGGTGGCAGGTAACACTGTGTGATCCCATATGGCACATGTTCACGTAGCAGTGAGGCTAGTTGCACAACTGCTATACGCATTTACCTTTAACTTTATGACCTTGGCCTTGTTTTATCTATTGTCAGCACAGTGGGGTGGACCTAATGGGATTGAAGCCTAGTCCTTAGCACTTCTCTTCCTTCAGTGCTTTGACACTGTTGGTTGGGTTTTTTGACCCATAAAACCCGTCCCTGATATGACCTATAATGTGTTTGGTGGGACGTTAAACCTTGCTCAGCTCAGCTTGTTTTATCTACAGCCTTAGACTTCACATTGCTGGCCTTGCTCACCTTCCTGCATTTACTGGCCTCTTTTCTAGGACAACGTGGGTAAGCCAGCACAAGAAACATATAACCATTCTAGATTTTAACAAAACACACACATAATGGAGTAGCAGTGGCATCACTCAGATGGACCACATGTAAATCATCTGCACGTTGCTTCAGACAGATAACCATGCCAGTCCTTATCATTCAATGTTTACATGTTGCATGATCATCACAATGCCCAACCAGCAGTGTCAAAACATTGAAAGCAACTATATTCTCTCAAATTATATTAACAGTAAAATTAATTATTATCATACTAACAAAAATGTCAGCATTCAGGGAACAGAAGTTGAAACTACTACTAGCAAGAAGGAAAAAATTAGTAATTTTATATGGATGTTAACAAAACACATTAGATGGGAAAACGACAATGTATTAAAATAGCATCAAATACTTCTGCAAAGATTTCAGTTCCAATGCCACATACGTTAGTGTCAGCACACATGTCTTACCATAAATACGTAACTCATTAGTTAAGACCAAGCAAGCAAAAGCGTTTTGAAGCATACAGTCAACAGTGTCTGCTATGCATAATGGTACAATACCATACCCATTTTATTGCTTTTCAGGCAACAGAGAAATGAATATACACTGTGAGTCAAGAAAAACCAGGACACTAGACTTTTGCCCATAACTTCTCCAAATGCTAACTGTCTTTTTAAATTCTTGCACTGATAGATTCACTAGTAAATTTGCAATAAAGATGTTATTAAATATCCCACCACACCTTAAAGGTTTAGCTACACTACCTTGTGAAAATAGTGACAATCTGAAACATTTTTTGTCAGTAACGATAAATCATAAGATAGTGTAGCTGTGCATTTAAGGTGTGGTGGGCTATTCAGCTAGTTTGCCGCACTTAGTCCTTGAGCATGGCAATTTTTTCTAACAAAGAGATTTCACAAGGTAGTGTAGCTAATGCAGAATGTTTAATAATGATTTGATTGCAAATGTACTAATGAGTCCATCAGTGAAAGAATTTTGAAAATCAGTTAACATTTATTGGTTAGCATTTGGCAAAGTTACAGGCAAAAGTCTAGTTTCTAGGTTTTTTTGACTCACAGTGTAGTTAGCATGCTCAACAGATAATCACGAAAAACTAGTGCAGCAGACTGATTGAAAACTGTTAGCCATTTAACAGATCAAGATCAGATGAGACGGTAGAGCACATGCGATTCATGTGTAAGCCCGCGAGCATGATAGAGGATGTTAGCATCATCCAGCAAAAGTTACCTTCTACGCTGTGTATCTGTCAGTCTTTACAACACAATAAAATATGCACATTTGACTGGCACAGAAATGAATGACGCACACTGATGTCATCAAAATGTCCAAGATCAAAAAACACAGCAATAACTATGACCAACTGCTTTATAACCAAGCTGGGCTGGAGAGTGGAGAATGTCTTGAGAATGCAAACAAGAGAGTCTAGCACTGGCTAGCATGGCGCGAGATGATTCGCCCGAAAGCAGCACGGCGGCCGCAATGCGCAGTAAAGTGGGATCGGAATTTGAAACCCAAATTAGCTATAATGCGCCAATGCACTTCCGTCACAGACAGACGGACTGGCATCATGGCATAACCGCGAGATGTATATATTACATCTCGCGCTAACAAGCTCACTGGATTGGCACAATACTGAGAGCACAGTATCATTAGTCAGAATGAAGAATGGCTTTAGGATAATCTAAACACTGTTCACTGATGCGCTTCTTGAAAATGTTAAAATACAAAACATTAATTACTACCACTAATGACTAACAGATTTAAACAATTAATAATCAGCCTCAAAGTAAATGTGACTAATTACCTTCTCCTTAGAGAGGATGAAGTATAGGTTTTACTGTTTACATCTGAACACTTGTAGCTATTAACATATATTCTGGACTTCTGGATTTGAATATTGCAGCTATAAGCTATATAAATTTTAATCAAATGTTCCGATGTTAATTTAACAGAAAAATCACACTAACAAAAATCTCAGCATTCAGGGAACAGAAGTTGAAACAATCATTACTAACAAGAATAGTATATAAATGCATATGCAGTGCTCAAGTAATAATACAGGAGAGCCTAGCACTGGCTAGCATGGCGCGAGATGATCCGCCCGCAAGCAGCACGGCGGCCGCAATGCGCATTAAAGTGGGATCGGAATTTGAAACCTAAATTAGCTATAATGCGCTAATGCACAGACAGACGGACAGACAGACAGACACTGACATCGTAGCATAAGCGCGAGATGTATATATTACATCTCGTGCTAAAAACTAACAATTTGTACTTCATGTATGGCTTAACTGGCCTTTGTCACTCTCATCCAGAGAAGTTCAAAGTGGGGATCGGTTTCGTCATAAAGAACCTTTGTGGTTGGCTTGAGTAATAATTTCTTACTAGCCACATGCTCTTCCTGGTTCCCAATTATCAGTGTCAAATAACTGAAGAAATTCACGGCTAGAATACACACCAGTCGCTACAAGTGCAGAATACGCACAGCCTTACCTCATCTCACCACCGCTGCTGTGAACCAAAGCCGTCTCTATTACAGTGCACTTTGCCTGCAGTCGCGCGATCAGATTGATGAGGTTTTGATAAGCCGCAAATTTCTGCAAAAAAGAACAATAACTAATAGCTCATCTACTGTCCAATCCTGCCGCTGCAGTTGTCTGCAAAAGATATCTTGACAATAACAGCTTCTGCTTTTTAAGAAGAAACACACGAAATTACCAGTAAAGACACCAGCAATATGTTGTTATAAACATGCTATATTAATGGTTAGGGGTTAGTCGGTTTTTCTTCAGCTGTTCCAAACAAGAACCTTGTGGACAAAGGTTTTTACATGCCGAATTTCCTTCCTGACACCCAACCAATAGTATCAGCCACGAACATCTACGGATAATTTGAGTTTTTCATATTTTAATGGAACCGTTACCATATACGTTTGTATCCGTAAACTGATAGAATAATGAAGCCCAATCCCACATTTATGGATACAAATGTATATGGAACCGGTTCCATTAAAATACGGAAAAACTCACCATAAAAATATCCATAGATATACTTATTTTTTAACAGTGCACACTCATCTTTCACAAACTAAGTGCAGACAAAGTTAGATATGATTGTGCTAATCCAGCAAGTTAAGTACTCAAAGTTAGTGGTGACCCGCTAGATTGCAATGCAAGAGGTCTTGGTTTCAAAAATAATGGATGAATGATGGGATCTGACAGAATTAGCAAATATTTACCTCATGCATTTCATTATATATTATACATTACATATATTATTATATTATACATTCTACTATGCATTCATTTGTTGTTTTGGTTTGTATTAACCAAGTTATGGCATTGTGGTAAGGCTTGTACAGCAAGTCAACTAAATTGTTATATTTCGTTACTACTGGTTGTTTCTTATATTATACAGTGCTGTGTTATTCAGTGTGGTAGCTTGTTCTTTGGGTAAGAAGTTGTGATCATTGCATTCATTTGCCTGTGACTAATAAACCTCAATTACTGTTATAATTTTTGTTTCTTGTTATTACTATATCAAAGCTTAAAACACTTAAAGTCACATATTTTGATATGCAAAGAATCAGCATTCACTCAGCTAATCTGTCTGTAAAATTGTCAATAAAGCTGATTATTTTTCCATGAGCCATGCAAGAAAATAAACAATATCTTTTTCTTAGAACAGGATAGCAACTAAATGAATGTGTGTTTAAATTCATGACAACATTACTATTATTAGGCCATGTTGCCGCTCTCTCTAGAGCGATAGCGGCCATTAGTCAGCGAATATTCCCTCCAACCATCTGTCGGTCTACGTGTCTATCTATCCAGCGCATTGTTGCAAAACAGCCGATTGAATATGAATGCAGTTTGGGACCATAGGTCAGATGGGTCCAGGGATGAGGCAGGTAGTTGGGTTTGGGGATCAGTCCATAGGAGGGGGTAATTTTGGTGGCGAATGTGGGGTGCCCCATTGTAACCAATCGAACTTCAACGTAACCTGTTCCCAAATTACTTTGGGCAATCTCGTTTGGCACTGCTCTCGGGTAAGTAAAAAATGTACCGGCCAAAATGACCGTGCTTCTAAGCTGTCCACATAGAACAGCAACATTATGTAACAAGGACACTCACATTCAGATAAAATTCCTCCGTTTCAAAGCGCTCAAGCCTCTGCTTGTCAGCATCAATCACTGGTGGCTTCTGTTGCTCTTTGTCAACTTCAAACAGAGATCGCACGTCGACGTCACGGCTTGTGAGACGTTCCAACAGCGTGCTGTCAGTTATGTCAAGCGTTTTCCACAGCTGTTAGGACAACAACGTCAACGGCAACTGATATATATATATACATCAATTGTTTATATCAATACACTAGCAGAAACTCTAATGTATCATATCGTCTTGGGTTTTAGTTTTACTGGCAGATCTACACTGACATGTTGTAGGCCGAAGCATAGTGTGACACCTTTACATTTGGGCTTTTTTTCCGGAATTGTCCACAGACTAGATAGTCATATTTCAAGAGTATTAAAGCACTGGAGATGATAGAAAAAGTTAACTAGACAGCAAGTATCTATTTATGACTTTTGGGACTTAACAACATATAACAACCTATCATAATCTGGAGGTACAGGTAATCTTAATTCAACCATACAAATGGCATTTTCTAACAAAAAACATCATAACAACAATATGGACAAGCAACCTGTTACTTCCAGCCAAGAAATGAAGCACACATATTTTGAACACTAAGCATTTCAAATTAGCTGCTACCATCTACCGCAAAATAACTGAGCAAAATTAATTTAGGTATCAATGGCTAAAAAAATATCAACAGCAGATCAAATGCAACAAACAATGAACCTCATCTGTTTCTAATTTCAGACTCTGCAGACGTTCGGTAATGGTTCGGAATCGTTCTGTCAGCTCGTCACTAACTGCTCCGTCTGCAGTCACTTCACTCTCCTACAACACAATAATAGACTACTACACGTGACATACAGACTTCAACTGCTTTCAGTTTCTGTTTAACTGGCCTATTTCCATAGCTATTCCACATCAGGCTGAGAAAAACCTTTGGATTACAGGCAGGATACATTTTCTGTTGCCCACAGAACAGTATCAAAGCATGTAAGCAAATAAATGTGCTATAAAAAGCTGCAACGAATTTATACATTTCCCTTTTTATTTCAAAACAGTAATACAGTATACTGATTCACGCAGCCTCAGCCGTCTGCACAGCTACATATTGACAACACAAATGACTGGAATCCTCATAGTAAATGCTGCACGTAAAACTTATATATATGCTTTACTGTCTCTTTTAGTTGCCATATCAACCACAGCCAGCCAGTTTCCCTCTGATTCTCTTCTTCAATGTGCTCAAAAATACAACCGGTATAGAGAAAATCTTAGCAAGTTTTTGTAGACTGGATGACCTCTGTTAACCGACAGACACTAGGCTTTACCATAGCACTCTTATTTAGTGGTATACTGCTATTAAAAGTGATAATAAACTTCATAAAGATACATTATTGCTTTTTATACCATAAAGCAAAAAAAATATATTAAAGCTGCAATTTTTTCAATGACAAACAAACACTCATTTAACTGGCTCTTTTTCGGGACAATTTTCGATGACAATTTTACAAAATCCCGCAAATTATTTTAACTTCATAGCCTACTAAATGCTCATGCACCATATGCATAGATAATATAACAACAACATACACTGTCGTCTTTATGCGGCTGGAATTCAAACTTTTTTGGCAATGAGAAGATCTGATGAAACTGCTGAAGGAATGCCTGCCGATCTTCACGTTGGTTGAGATCTTTGGTCTTTGAGGTAAGCAACGCAAGCGAGTCCTGTTTGGCACGGCACGAATACTGCTCGGCTGATATTCCAACCATCATGATTTGACCCAGCGACACATGATAGCCATAATCCATCGCCTTTCCACGCACATACCATTGATATTGCAACAAGTTGTTACTCACCAAAGAGGCATGGTCAATTACACATTGCGGCTGACATAGGACAATGCAAGATCCATTTACACTGCCACAACTGATCACAACTAAAATGGCAGTTTAGAGGGAGGAACACATTTAGAACTGCAATCTGCCAGTTCAGTTCAATCCACTCATAGCAATGTGAATGGGCCTTTATTACGATGGAGTGTTCAAATCACTGATCACACCACAACTAATCTAACTGCAACTAATCTAATCTCAAATGACTGATTTCATCTCTGATATGAGTGTGCTGTGATTGGCTGCAGTCATGGCGAACTGGGTTGTGCTGTGAAGAGAGCCAGTTTGCCACGGCTGCAACCAATCGCAGCACACTCACATCAGATAAAATAAGGTCACCAAAATTAGGTCAGACAAGGTAAGGTTGAGATGAGCGATAAACACTCCGAGTGATGACTGTAACCAACAGCATTTTAGTGTACTGTACTCAAACTGGCGAATGATTGGCATGAACTACACGGTGATTCATAATTATGGAAACCCTTGGTTTTTATTGTATAGCTTTTGAAGAAACAGACTCAAAGTGATAAAATTTAGCACATATGTCTAGCAGTCAATACTGTTCCATTAGCAAAACACATTACTGACGCAATGTGTGTTTAAAGTGTCTGCCTTTAGCATTAATGCATGCACGAAGACGTGTGCGCCACTGTCTGACTGCTTTATAAATAATGCGCTGATCCATTTTGTCCCAAGCTGTCAGGATACATGCACACAGTTCGTCAATGTCCTTGATTCGCTTCTTGTAGACCTTCTCCTGCATTACCGACCACACTTTGTAGTCGACCGGATTTACATCCGGGCCGTAAGAGGAATGAAATCTGGGGTTTCCATTTTAAGCAGCTCAACTGTCTCACGAGCCCTATAACGTGACGTCACGTTACCAGATATTGCGCGGTAACGTAACGTAACGTGGATAAATTCAGCACTGTTTCACACAGCATTATCTCAGGCATAACCATGCCAAGTTTTAGCCACAAATGTGGCCAAGCAACAAAGATATTCCACTTTTCATACGGGTTCCCGTTATTATGAATCACCGTGTATAACGAACTATAGTACTGTGGTGCAGCATTCAGATATCCAGGATCCATATGTTAAGAGACATAACAGAGCAAATTATCTCAATAGTTCACTCTACGGGAATATTCGATTAATGAAACCAGATTCGGATATATAGTGAATCCGAATTCAGTAAAAAAAAATGCATTCTATTAATTAATCTGAATCCGGATTCGATGATCCTGCTTGACACCCATTTCGTGCTAATGATTATATATGATTTACAAAAGACATCTATGGCAATAACTGCTGCAAACAAACAGCATCTTGGCTGTGAATAATTAAAATGTGCAAAATAGGACAAAAAAAACTCAAACAAACAATGCAACTTTGACGTCACATTACATCACTGTTGTATTCGATTTTCCAAGTGAATCCAAATCTCGATTCACAATGAATCCGAATCCAAATTCATAATCGAATATCCCCTTAGTCAACCACTACTCATTTGAGAAGACTACTGAAATTATACAGTACCAGTAGCTACTGTATTATGTATACTGTAGGTATGTAGGTACACTATACTCATCTCAGTTTTGTTGCATACAAACACATATGCTCATACACAAAGATAACCAGTCCATAAAGTATAGGCATATATGAAGAAGTCAAGATTTTATTACCAAAAATATGACCTGGTTAAAATTAAGAAAAACAAAACTAGAGATTTCATTTTTGCAATATTACAGAAGAATGCAGTCAAGCAATACATACATTAATCAACTCTGGCTGGTCATCGACAAAGAACTTGCGTATAGCCGCATTAGCTGAGACCAATGCTAGAATATAATCATTTCGCGCCTTCGCAGTCTTCTGATTACTTTCGGAGAATTTGCTTTGATGCTGCAATTTTTACATGCAACATATATCCACAATGCACATTCATACTTACGACTATGTAATGCCAACAGAGGGTGAGGTCAACTTTGGCTAAGTCTAAAGACTAAGACTGAAGGCTTAGACTAAAAGATATACATTTAACACAGGGAATTCCCAAGTTAAAGACTGTTTGGTTCGGCTTAGCCTTTAGACTTAGTGGAAGTTGATTTAGTGTTCACTCTGGCTATCCAGTCTTACCTGTTGCAGATGATGCCCGTGTCAACAGTATGACTGAATACTGTATTCATATGAGGATAGAATATCGCGACACGGAGATCGTAATTTCTTATGATCTCCATATCGTGATATTTTATCCTCATATGAATACAATATTCTGTCCTACTGTTGTCACGGCATTGTCTGACACCATTAATATAGTTATATTTAACATAACATGACGCATCATGCCATCACAGCCATTTATCCACCAGTCAGTGTCAAAGTATTGAACACAAGACCTCAACCAGTGGCCTCGCCTCATCCTTTATTCACCCGCCACTGCATTCCTGCTGCAGCACCATTCTCTAATGCCAGTCTCAGCATACTGGCTGTCCAATCTTCTCTCAACATCACGCCAAACGTAAATAATCAAGCTAGAAAAAAGTACAGTCGTATCAACATGCAGCTACATCAGGCCCACCCACCTAGTTTGCACTTGATAACCCCGTGACCTTGTTCTTTGACTTGGGACTCAGAATCAGTCCATGCCGAGGGTCTGCCAGAGACTATATCTCGACTGACTTTGGTGATGATAGATCTAGTTGTTTTCCTTTTAAATCACGGACACACAGACAGACAAACAAAGGCACAGATGCAACTGATCACCCAACCCACATCTTGGCTACCACCAGCGTGCATAATCGGTAACTATGTGAATTAACACATCACTGAAGTCAAAATAAATGTACAAACTTTTTCCGTTTGCTTATCATATCGCAGCACTCGCTTGGTAGACGAGCTTTTCTTCGACTCCAGCTCAACTCGCCGCTGCGTCTGAACCCGCTGAAGCTTAGAGTGTGATTGTCGACTACGGGCATGATATAAGTGGTATGTCTTCATGGTCTAAGTTCACACAAAGATGCACAGCATCAAGCAACTATTGTGCAAGTTAACTCATAATGTATAAACACAAAAGCAATATTCTGATGCACATACTAAAAAGGTTGCAATACAGGCTTGAAGAGTGTATGCCATACATCTTTAAACAGACATAAAGGGCACTGCATAATTTGCATTTGCATCAGCTGAAACTTAACAACCAGCCAAACCACGAAGACATTAACGTAATTTACATAACAAATTTCATAAAGAAAAAACTGTCCGCCAGCATCGAGCCACAAAATCATTTGCTTTATTATCCATAATCAATCAAATCATAAATGTATAACTACACTGTGATTCAAAAAAAACGTGACCCCTGCTGTATTTTCATTAGGGCTGTACCGAATAGGGGTTCTTTACTATTCGGCCGAATACGAATAATTAAAACTATTATTCGGCCGAATACGAATAGAATACGAATAGTTGCTTGAACTTTGAAGCAATGTTAAACACCTTTTCGTGAAATGATTCCTTGTTAACGCGCCACAATGCACATGCACACAGGCTAGTTTAGTAAGCTGTTGGGCGGAAATTTCCACACTCCCTCGGCAACGATCGAACAACAACATGGCGGGTGATGTGAAAATAAATAAAGCATGTTTTAATGTTGTTTTAAACGGTTTCATTCACATGGTAAGAACTATTAACTTTTTTTACAAATGCATAATAATCGACATTCTTTAATTTGGCGTACTCACAGTTGGTTGTTACTAACAACAAACTGACCAGTCACTGTCGCGGCTAAGTGCGGTGTTTATGTACTGCAGTTCAAATGAATTACTATTCGTATTCGGTGTTCTTTTAGCAGTATTCTTCGGCCGAATACGAATACTCTATTCGGCCAACTATTTGGCCCGAATAGAATACGAATAGAATATTCGGTACAGCCCTAATTTTCATATAATTTCAACAAATATTGGTCAATACCAACAATTTTTAGCGGACGGATCTCTAAAGAGTCTTCAATGTTCTCGTGTGTAGCTTTAAAATTTTAAAATAATAGGGTACCAGCTTAGGCTAATTCTATAGCACCAATGTGTTCAATGCATTGAAAAACCTGACCCCTGTGTTACTGTAACAAGATATTACAAGAAATCATGAAATGTTCACCATTCAACATAAAGATGTTTAAATGGACATGGTGCATCCATTATTACAATAAATATTCAAAATGGCATCTCTTTGCATGAATACAAGATGAGGAACATCATATCCATTCGTCAGTTTCTTCACTGACAACTGTCTACTGTACACCAGATGATACTGCACTCAGACACTGCATCAGCTGTTCTTTCAAATGTTTAAAAAATCATTCAAAGTGGTGTTCTTCTATCCCTCTGTTGCAAACTCTTTCACAAGTCTGTTAGCTCTAACACCTTTAAACTCGTACAGATTTTTAAAAAATAAATCGATTCGCATTGCACAGACCAATTCCAATGATAAGCATCGTCTGCTGTAGATGGCTATCATGGAAATAAAGTAAGCTGGTACCCAGTTTTATCAAAACTTGTCAACTACCTACCTGTAGACTGAAGACAATTTGCAGATTCATGGTACCAAAAATTATGAATACTGATTAATATTTGTTGAAGTTATTTAAAAACATTATAGGGGTCCGTTTTTTTAACCGCAGTGTACATGCTGTTACACAGAATACAGATAATGCAATATCATTAATCCCGAAAGATCGTACCCTCTGCCTGCAATGTTTAATGACATCCGTACTGGCATAACGAATGTGGCTGAAAGCCTGATTAAGCATGTTTCACCTCTTTTTTTCGGGGGTAGGGGGGAAGGGAGTGGCC
>Ga0209782_1001386_pt1 | contig 12549 bp, 12 predicted proteins | sample WorMetmaBAHAMAS1_FD_187390 | JGI IMG/M metagenome (GOLD analysis project Ga0209782, IMG submission 187390) | Marine gutless worms symbiont microbial communities from Max Planck institute for Marine Microbiology, Germany - Inanidrilus... | ecosystem: Host-associated > Annelida > Digestive system... | reverse complement strand
GCCCGTTTATGCGGAGCGTAAGCTCCTTGGGTACTACCCGTCACACATAATCTAAATGTATTTGCTATTGATATTACTGCTAACTGAGTTTGTGTGTGACAAAATAAATTGATTGATTGATTGAAAATCCAGAGATCTTCGTGGTACGAGATGGACTGTGATTAAATCAATGTTCAACCATGTGTTTTGCGAAAACTAGGATAGCTCACTCAACAAAAGCTAGGCTTTTTGCATTTTACTAGTTCAGCATACATCAGTCAATCTTAGAATGGCAGTATCAAACAACTGTAAATTGTCACTAAGGTTAGTATAATGGTACAGCTACTGGACAGTCACTGTGGCTTAAATATGCCCCATGTCCACATTTGTCCACTTTTGACATAGCCCCTCTCCCCCTCTGTGTGGATGTATTTTATAGATGACCCATTATTACTGGTAAAACAACAACTATAATATTGAAAATCACAAGCACTCTGTCATGAGAAATATTCGTTGGCAGAAATCTGATAACACAGCTGTTCAGATAGACAAGAGAGCTGCTGACCTGATTAAAGAGTTGAACTCCAGCGACAATGACCACAATAACATCTCCAAGTGCTGTAGTCAATAACCACGCAGCCTGCACAACAGACTTCATCGACTCTGGAGCCTGTAACAACATCAAAGATGCACAATAACTCATTTCACATGCCCAGTGTCAGGGTGAAGTATTGAAGGTCATAGAAGAGCATATGCTCAGCCCAACATGATAAACCACTGTGTAGCTAAGTGCCTTCAATATCGACCTTTCATGCACACAGGTGAATGTGTTTTGTGCGTCTGTTGTCAAAGTAAGTTAAACATTAAACAGAATTAAGTAAAAAGACAATTTCTGAGAAAGCACTTGTTAGGTGAGGCAAGAAATAAAAGCATCATTTAATCCAATAGTATCTCAGTAACATTTCAGCCACATATTACACAAGTATATATGTTAATGCTGATGGACTGCGCGATGCTGCTCCACGCAAAATCAACCATATTGCTCTGCCCACCGAGTAAAATTACCAGGCAATGAGCGTAGGTTGATAGCAAATTGTCCACAAACCAAGAAATGTCGGTTATTACCACATATTTGAACAATAATGCTCAAACTCCACTTGGTCGATTCGTTGCCTATATATTATACAACCAACTTTGCGACAAATACAGTGACAAATCGAACGATGGAGCTTAAGCCTTAGTGTATGGCAGCACTAGCATCGACCGTCAAAGGTGAGACAAACAGTGGTCCGTCGTCGATCTTGTTGATCTATAACAGTGCGCTGTGACAAAATTTTTTCTAAGTCCACAGTTGCGCGTACAAAATGGGTCACATGAGCAAAACCACTCCCATTTTAGGGGTGATTTGTCATCCCTTTGGCAAGACTTGATATAGTCTCCCCTTGTACAAAATTTGAGAGCTCTAGCATCAGCCATTCCTTAGATATGGATGGGGCCCCCAATATTTGAAACATGTCACGTGATGTAACCACACCCCTTCAGGGACGGTTTGTCGTCCATCGGCTGTTACTAGCTAGGATCAACCTGTACACCAAGAATGAAGTCTCTTGTTTACTCACTACGAAGATATGAAAGGCGACAAAAAATGCAAAAATTTGGGTGGTTTTGGGGTTAGGGGTCACCCAAGGTCATCGGAAACATCGCCATTTGATAGAACGCATATGACTTCCTATTCGACTTTAACAGAAACTATGCATCTAACTTGTACCGTTTTTGAGTTATAGAGTGTTTTCCGTCGAAAGTGGCCAATTTTAACCCACCCCACTTGCATTTGTCGCCCCCGTAGGGGGTGATCCCGTTCGAATTTCGTCATGATCTTTGGCTTCAGAAAACTAGAGTCCCAGGGCTATCGTGTGGCATTATTTCTGTGATCCTATGTTAAGCCGTTTTGATACAATATCGGAGTGTGACAGACACACACACAGAGACGGAGAGACAGTCAGACAGACAGACTGATGAACAGACACACGACGATGGTATATACCGCGCTTAGCATAGCATCGCATGGTAAAAAGTCAGTCGTTTGAAATTTATACCAATATAAAGATAAGATGACATTTTCTGAGGTATAGTGTACATTTATATGGCTGACCTCTCTTTTAGGAAAGACAAATGCAAAACATGCACTATCCGAAATATGAGCACTACAGTTAAAAGACGCCAGTGAAATATGGTTATTGCAGAGCTCTCACTAAGTCAGAAAGTTGAGAATACAGCTGAAACATATATAAGATATTTTATAAAAGTAACTGATCAACAATATCTTGTGATACGTGACCTGTGAGTAGGCAAATGAAAGGCCAGTAACAGCAAAAAGGACTTCTCCGGCTGTTATAACAATGTACTGCGGAAATTGGTACCAGACCGAAATGTCACTTGCATGAACACTGGTGTATACTGTAAACTCAAACTGAAACACACAGCAGGCAAAAAAATGTACAGCAATGCACATAAAATATTGTAACTCAGTATTCCTATGATGTCCAAGTAAGTAGACAAAACCAATGTTTAAAAACTAACACAATATTGTAGTAACAACAACGAAAACTACAACAGACAGAGGTTCAGCTGCCACAGAGGGACCATGCAATGAACTGTCAGTTTACATCTTGTCAACAGCAATCTGCTACAAAAGTGACAAAAACTGCACCCAATATGACCTATAATGTGTTTAGTGGGACGTTAAACCTTGCTCAACTCAACCCCTTTCACATTGGAAATAAATTTCGAAATTAATTTCGAAATTTATGTTAATTTGTTCCTTTCAAAAGAAAAAATTTCTAGTGTGAACAGTCAGCTTTCAAAAGAAATAAATTTCAAAAGCATATTTCGCAATTTACAACGTGTTCTATTTTGCGAAATTTCGCGGAAGAAATTTCGCTTACGGAGTGCTCTGATTGGTCAGTCGGCCACTGTTTACAAACATCGAACAAAGCGTTGACTGTGTCGGCTTTCGAAAGTTTATTTCCAGTGTGAAAAGTGCTCACTTTCGAAAGAAAAATTTCCGAATTTTTCTTTCAAAATTAATTTCAAAAGTAATTTCCAATGTGAAAGGGGCCTAAGACTTGTGACATGTGAATGACCTTGAAATTCACTGAATGTCATCTTAAATGGCTGTATAAAAGGCTATATGATTCTCGTTTCCGGTGTCATGACAGATGTGTTTATTATTGTGATTTACGATACATTTTAATTGGATTTAAATTCTTGCCGAACGGTTTTCGATAATTTATTATTTAGAATTTGTAACGTCTGACGGTATAACTCTGCGTGTTAGTTAAGCTGCACAAACAAATCTTCCACAGGGCCCTGCACATTATTAATAGGCTGGTCCAGCTTCAATTCCCCGTGCCGACTAGTCGCCGGTCGGACGAAGAGGCGGGCTCTCACAAAATAAAGGGGGTTCTTTTCCATAATATCAGAATTCTTATACTAATAATTTTTTTTGGCACTTTAGTTCAAAAAATGGAAACAAAGGAAAAATGTAAGACTTGTAATAAAACAACAGGGTGTGACATCTGGCTGTCATGTGAAATTTGTGATGGTTGGTTCCATGCAAGTTGTGTTAAAGTAAATGATGCAGCCTATAAAGTATTAAAGGAGCTTGAGACCTGCCATTGGTTCTGCCAGTCATGTAACTTGAAAATGGGAAAGGTGATTCCAAGTATTGTCAAAATGAGTGATAGAGTCAATGAGATTGATGGCAGGGTTGAGAAGTTGGAGAAAGAGCAGAAGGTACAGTATGGTCGATATACCAAGCTGGAAGCTAAACAAGAGGCCTATGATCAGGAACTAAAGGCAGTACAGGTGAAGTTTGATGCAATATTTAAAGAGATGGATAAAACGAATGCCAATTTTGGTGAACTTAATGTTTCATTACAGAAGACCGTTGAGAATCAAAAAATAAATTTCAGGGATATTACGAAAGATCAAATGGAGCAAGAAAGGATGAATGTATCAGAAACGGTTAAAAAGGAAGTGAGTGATTCGTTAGGAAAAGTAAATGCCAACATCCAACAGGTGCAGTCAGATATCTAGGAAACTAGAGTCGTTGCTGCTGAGCGAAGGGATAAAGAGGCACGCAGAAATAATATAATTTTGTATAATGTGCCTGAGAGTAATGCAACCAGAACTGATGATAGAAATATGGAGGATGTGGCATTTTGCCTGAACTTATTTAATAATTGCATGCATGTGGGGATAGCTGAAGAAGATTTTGTAAATGTGTTTCGTCTTGGTAAGTGCCCTGATCCAGGAGTATCCAGGTCACTAACAAGACGTGATATACGGCCTACGTAAAAGCAGCAATTACGATGACCTAGGTGTATAAACTGCAAGGTCATTTGTCGATTGCAATCATTTTAAAATGGGATGTTTTGTAGTTGCAAGATTTGTACTGACAAGCGCATCGCGCAGTCCCTCTGCAATAGCAGAGCTTCTTGTAATAACCACTGTTGGCTCCAGTGATATAAAGCATCAATTCCTTTCTGTAATAAGCAATTATCATTAGGACTAGCTATGTGTCTAAATAACTTAGCATCATCAGCAAACAAATATATATATATCACAATATGCATCGCAACATTCCACTAAGTCATTTATGTATATGATAAATAGTAGTGGGCCAAGGACGCTGCCCTGTGGAATACCACTGGTAACAGCATCCCAGAGCGAAAAACTACCATTAACTCTTACTTTAAACTTTCTACTTTTTAGAAAATCCTGAATCCAACTGATAAAAGTACTATTAAAGCCGTTGGTGGTAAGTTTAGAAATTAATCTTTTATGTGGTACTTTATCAAAAGCTTTTTTGAAATCACTATACATCACATCTGTTTGACCCCCATACTCTAAATATTCGGTCCACTTATCCATGATCTGTAGCAGCTGCAAAGCAGTTGACCTGTTTTTAGTAAACCCATACTGTTTTGTACTTAGCAATTTGTTATCTAGCAAGTAATTCATCATATGATCTCGTATCAGAGATTCCAGGTTTTTACAACGAACACTTGTTAAACTAACTGGCCTGTAATTGCTTCTATCATGTTTTGGGCCTTTCTTATATATTGCTGTAACCTCGGCGAGTTTCCAATCACAGGGTAGCCTACCCGTTTCTATACTCTTTCTAAAAATTAAAAATAATGGGTATGCTATGACGTCACGAGTCTCATACAAAATTCTTGGGTGGAGCTGGTCAGGCCCTGGTGATTTATCGATCTTCAGTTTAGCTAGTCTGGTACAGATATCCTCTTGAGTAATAACAAAATGATAAGATCTCATACTATTGTCGTCAATTCTGTATAATAATCTTTCGGGTGCATCTTCCGTTTCACTTTTATAGACAGACGAAAAAAATTCCTGTGAAGCTGCTGCTTTGTCTTTATCATCTTCTGCTAACATTTCCTTACCGTCAGACGTATGCCATTTTAAATCACCTATGTTTGTTTTAGATTTAGTTTTTTTATTAATATATTGCCAAAATAATTTGGGATTTTTTTTGTAATTTACCAAAATTTTTTCTTGTTCTTGCCTCAAAAGCTTGGCCATTTCACTTTTAACCTTATTTCGAATAACTTTGTATTCTTTATATATTGTCTCTTTCCTGGATGAAATCCAGCGATTCCATAATCTATGCTTGCGGTGTATTAAAGTCCTGAGATCAGCTGAAAAAGGTTGAAAGTTTTTCTTTGTATTGCTTAATTTACCATAACCTTTCCTTGTAGGAATTGATTGTTCTATGCCATCATGCATAATTAAACTTTTCCCACATGTCATCCACTGAATTTTTTTCGACTCTCAAAAGATCATCCCAGTTAAGATTTAGATATTCGCTAAGTTGCTTATAGTTACCTTTGTCTAACCTAAGTTTATTAACATTTTTATGTAGTGTAAAGTGCTGCTGATAAGTGAATTTTAAAATACAGTGATCACTCATTCCTAATGGACTTAAGTGTTCAATTTCAGAAACAAAATCTTCTGATGTAATAACTAAATCTAAAATGTGTGGTGTATCACTTCCACATTGTCGCGTTGGATTGACTACATGTTGCATTAGTAAATTCTCTCACGGCTTTTATTTGTTCACTGAGAGAGAATTTACTAATGCAACATTATCGTTTAAATGCGAACATTTAGCACTGGTTCCAGAACCATGTTCGGGGAACCACTGAATATTCCTGAAATTAAAATCACCTACTATGACTTTTTGAGTTTTAAATTTTTCTGCAATGTAATCTATTAACTCATACAAATTATTGTCATTAGACTGTGTACTGCTTGGACTGCGGTATATGTTGCCAAACAACAATCTGTTAGCAGTTTGTGGACATTTAATCATTAGGAATAGTGATTCATTAAAAGCATCAGGTACATCAACAAGGGTGGCTTCAAGATGGGATGCGACATACACCAACAACCCCCTACTTTCATTTTCGTTGAGACCCTGACAAAAAACATTATAACCCTCTAAATTAAACTCACTAAATTGTATAGAGCCTACCAATTTTTTGGTTTAATTTCAGTTATGGCAATCACATCTGGTTTTTCTTGTAAAGAATTTATTAATACCTTTAGCTCTTGTCTCTTGTTGATTAACCCATCTGCATTAATGTATAAAATATCTAATTTATCTTTTAAATACATCCTATTTACTTTCTTTTCTGGAGTTTCAAGATTTTCATGTCCCCGGGTGGACCCCGTACCCTGTACAAGGTATTCCCCCCGAGGGATCCTGGGCTGCCATACTTTTAGCTTGTGCAACAAGTTCTTTACAGTGCTCCCGCTCCATCTTAGTCATGTCATGTGCCACGACAATTGCCTTAAATCTTTTCTCTGAATTTCTCAGCCTGTACACCGATTCCATTATTATGTTTTTCAGGTTGTAATTGACCAACTGCACCATCAAAGGTCTTGGACCTACTGATACTCTTGAATCATTACATGCTGATACACTTGGATTGCCAATGACCTTGAGCAAGTTTGAAGGTCACTTGTGCTATTTGAAACCTTTGTAATACTTATAACTCATACATACAGTTACGATATATTTACACATAAATTAGAAAGTGCATGTAGCTTGTAATTTAAGTTTTATTGTCAAAAATGAAGGAGTTTTCAAGGTCATCGTCAGTAACGTTCACTTCAAAAGTGGCGGTATCTCAGGAACGGAGCTAGATAAAGACACAGATTTCCTATTTGTCTTCTATCTTAGATATAATAAGATAAAGTTCGTGTGTTTATCTGTTTCCAGTAACCGGCCACAGTTTCCTTCGGATCTGAACCAAACTTGGCATGCGGCTTCCCCGAGTTTTGTATTCAAGAGAAAATCAGTTAAATAAAACAGTTAACTCTATCTTAGCAGCAAAGTTGCTGCTGGGGCGCGTCATCCGTCCAACCATTTGACCTAATTCTAACACATGAAACAAACGTCGCGTGTGGCCCTTGCACAGCGGGCATCATCAACGCCTACAGCATGCGTGTGTCACTGATATGGGCAGGCCTACAGAGGCAGATATCAACAGCCGGGCGTGATGTGATCATAAGCTACAAGCCGATGCCGTCATCCACGCCACTTGCCTTAGCTTAGCGGTTACTGCCAGTTAGCAGCAAATGCGATGGCTGACTACAGGCACGTGTTTGGTGGCATGATCTGAGCATTGCCACCTCGCTGCAAGCATAAAGCAGTCTGTTCGTTGTGATATAGGCCTAGGCTGACTGGACACTACGTATGTTTATTACTTTACTAATAGGCCCACTTTACTTTAATCGTTTCATAGCTAGACTCTGTATTGACAGACAGTGGATGCTGCATGGAAAGCTATAGGCATCCATCCAAAATGCCACCAAAGAAAAAACAGCGTTGGGTAGGCTTGGTAGACAGCCAAAGCAGTTTGTGTACATAGTTCAAGAGCAAAAAAAAGTGAGGAGACAACAGCAGGTCGGCAAACCGGGGACAGAAAACGTTTGCCATTCTTCTATCTATAGGCCTACACAACGTGCAGCATGCTATTCTCCTTGAGGAGATTTCTACCGTCTAACAGCACTCTTCAGGTGACGAGATAATATGATGCCAAGTGTCACTAAGGCATACTGACAGATTGATGTACCCTTCGAGTTCAAGCAGTGGCGAGGTAAATCCAGTGGTCGGTGGATCCAGTGATGTGTGGATGCATTCACTATTGGCATACAGCAACTTTGCCTCTAAAAAATACTGCCATAAAATATGGCATATTCTGATGAGGTAAAAACGGGAAAACAAATAAAAACAACCACTGCAAATCAGGTATTGTCTAAAATATTGTATTTCACTATGTTTGGCAGACTGTTACAACGAGAAGTGATTAAGTGCATAAAAAGTGTTTGGCCACTGGACTCTGCCCAGACCCACGGGGGAGTTTACAGAACTGTACAAGATCCTAGCTGGATTTAATTAATAACTAGAAATGCATGGCAAATGCTGTAGTGTCGCCCCTAGCGAATACTAATGAAACAACTTACTAATTGCCGCCTTGCCTAGCAGCCCCTACTGAACATACCTGAAGTCACCCCAGAAAAATTTTCGATGCCGACTGTACAACTTCTTATGTTTTAAAATGCATGTTCACTGAACTGCATCTCACCAAATTTCTACAAGATGTATAGAAATGATTACCGATTACTCTGTTAAAATCAAAATTGCGATCTTCCAATCCGTTTCGGAACGCCAAGGTGATGACTGAAGATCGACGCCAAATTCCGGCCGAATCGCGGCAAAAACTGCGCATTTTAACAGCGTAAACTCCGAGACTGTTGGATGGAAGTTCACCAAATTTGTACATGATGTAGGCGAATTATTGCCATTTAATGTTTTGAAAGCGGATTTACGATCAGTCAATCCGTTGTCGAACACCAAAGCAAAGAGTAAAGGTCGTTCCTGGCAACATTTGCAAAAAATCTCCAAATTTAACTGGTTGCCATGGCAACGTCCCTTGGGCGACTGCCAAATGAATATTTGGATAATCATCCCTATCAATACCCCTGGATGAGTCAAAAAAGTAACCCCCACCCCCCAAAAAAAAAGTTCTTAACAGTATCTTGGCCTATAGTAAGGCTTTCTCAGCCAAATTTTGCCCAGTAATAGGCAGTTAGTATCCACACATATGTACCAAATTTGGGATTTTTATGTTAATATTTAATCAACTGGGGTCCATTTGCACATTTGTACACGTCACCAAAAATGGTTGAGATCAAGCTGCAGTGACTTCATCAACAAAAATGAATGGCCACCAAATTTGCTCAACCTCAATCTGTTAAATTATCATCTTTAGGGTGGGGCAATGCTGGAAGCTTGCCATAAGTTGCAACAAAGCCCAAAACAGTTGTTCAGCTGAAGGATGAATTGCAGTGGATCTGGAGTACCTTGCTGCAGAAATCCATTGCTAAATGAACAAAGTACTTTGCAAGCGACTCGAGGCCTGTGTGTCAGCTAATGAAGGGTTTTTGAATATAATATGTGATCAGTGACATAACTGTTACTGACAAACACTATTACTTACGATGATTTCATGTAAAGTAATGAGTGTGTTTAAGAAAGAATTCATGATTACTGTAGTATAAAAAACTAAAATGAACTGTTAAAATTCAGGGGTTAATGTTACAAAAAGTGTTGCAGTTCTCACAGATATTGAAATATGTGGACCAAAATTTAATTGATACACAGGTGAGGATATGAATAACAGAAATCTATACTATTATTAAGTGCACTAAGGTGTCCGTAACGTTTGTCGCAGCTGCAGCTGTAGTGCTGTGATCGCTGCCCTACCCTGCTTGCCAACTCAGCAGCCAGCGAGACTTAGCCTATCACGTACAGAGAAATGCGGTCACCCACCGCTCATAGGCTGCAGCTGTGAGTGAGACAGCCCTACTTGCAGTTGGCGTAGTAGGTCGAACTTTCACTGGGGTCTCTGACCATTCGTTGCGTTAAATGTAATGCATATAGATGTGACGCATTTCGAATGTGAGTGGAGGGAAGGGGGCAACATAAACGTTTGCTCTGGGTGGCAAACACCCTTGCGCCGCCTCTGTTTACCTACTGCAAAGATATGAAAGGCACCGTAAAGTTAGAAATGGGTGGCATGCATGGAGGCTTAGGGATCACCCAGGATTATCAGCAACATGGCAGCGTATGAGCACATGTGCAGACAGAGAGCACGTAATGAAAACATTAAGAAGCGACAAAGGCATATGTGTGAACAACTTGACCATCAGTGTTGTCACCTGGGGATGGTCAGCAAGTCCGAGGTCAAGCTAAAGATCTAGCTGAGTGCCCGCTTCGCGGGCACTCAGCTAGTAATGTGTTAAATATGAGTCGAGGACGAAAAATGTAATGACCTTAAGGTTCATTCACATCGATGCTGCGATCCGCCGTCTGTCACCGTGGTCTGTCTGTCTGTCTGTCCATGCCCCTAGCTCAACAACGGTGCATTTTAGGGATATTATTACTATAGAACACTAATAAGAAACCGCATGCTGGAAGTCGAACCCAGTTCATGTTCACCGGTCGTGACATAAACGGCAACGAAGCCGTAGCCGGCGCTGCATCAGAAGTATTCGCTTGATGGCTGCACCATCGACAGGGCTCTGTATATAGGCCTACATGTATATCACGAGTGGCGTAGCGTCAAGTTGGCGTCATTCAGCAGCGTATCGACTGGGCCAGCTGAGATATCCTACAACTGATGTAGACTTGCAGCACGGTGTGGTCCTATCGAACTGCTGTCGGCGTGGGGCGCATAACGTATTCAGGCGATACCTTGTCAAATTTTGTATACTATACCTCTCTGATGACAGTGGCAAGCTCCCGGGAGGAATGCGAAATATTGTGATGAGTTATGAGTATGTATCTGTTTGTCTGTTTCTTTGTTTGTTTGTCTATCTGTCCTCTCGCATAACTCGAAAACCACACGACATATTAGGCCCCTACCTGCGGCCATGGCTCGGTCCTCCTTTGACGGCGTTGCGATACGTTAAGTACTTCCGGTTTTGTGGATAACACCACGTTTTTATAGTATGAGGCAAATTGGCCATAATCAAGCATGACGATTTCAGTAAAGTTCACCAGGTGGCGGCTCCAGCTGGTCGTCGAACTACTAGTGTTTGGTCGAGTTCATCAGAATGTGGCACCGGGGTCTAAGTCTGCTATCTACGATTGCCTTGTTGACAATGTATCCAATCTGGTAGTTGATGGACAGGAGCGAATGCGTATTTTCGCATCTCCGTTCTCCCGTTTATCGCTTGATGTATAAGTTGACTTCTAAATGCCCGTTCACACGTGTGGTGCGGTGCGGAGCCGATAAACGCATGTCCCCAGCTGTCACTCCGCGATAACACCCCACAACAGCACTCAAGACTGTGTCGAGTCTGAGTGGATCATGCATAGTGTGAACGGCCCTTAAACGCAGAACACCTAGAATATCGCTTTTCGCCCCATGAACGCGTTGAGCTATTGTATTTTGCATTACGTTTGTCAAATTGAAATTGGTCTATCCAACTCAGTCGCCGCTATGACGATCGATGCAATTGTTCTCTTTTAAATAGGCCTATAGGGCCTGTGTCCAGACGTAAAAACATATGTTGTGTGGTTGTGTGACAGTAATGACCTTGTCAGCACTTCCATCCAGGTATATGTTTTAACGGCAATATCGCTTTAGCGACGCTTTGTTTTGTTGTTGATCTCAACGCCAGATTAATTATCTGAGCCGACAGATAACACGAACAGTCCATATTCTTTACTAGAATATGTGATGAGTGACTGTTTTCTGTCCGCTGGCGCGTATCTCGGAAACCGCACGGCTAAACTTCACCGCTCGGCATATTGTGGTGTCGTTGTGATGAATGATTTACTTCCGGTTTTGTGGATGACGTCATGCATTCCCATGACGGACCGTATATGGTGCGACATGTGCGTGCTAAAGCTTAAATTCCACGGCAGCAGTTTCCTCGTAGCATCTTCGTAGCGTCTTCGTGACATCCTCGGGACAATGTCGCTAACATGTCACGAGGAAATCGGGCGTGTCCGACGTGTCGGAGGACGATGCTATACGAGGATGCTACGAGGAAACTATAATTCTGTGGAAGTTGATTATTTAGGCTTTATAATTCGACAACGGTTCTACGTAGACCCGAGGTCACTATAGAACACTGAAGTCATATTTGGCCAGTCAAATATAACCATCGGCTCCAGAACTACCCGAGCGCAAGAAAATGAACATTGGTTAGCATTTGGCGAAGTTACGGACAAAAGCCTAGTGTCCTGTTTTTTGGTTCACAGTGTATGGCCGTCTGTCTGTATGTCTGTCTGTCCGACCGTCCGACTGTCACATACCGATAGTCTGCTGACACATACATTACAAGAGGGCCTAGCATTGGCTAGCATAGCGCGAGATGATCCCTCCACTCTTCCCGGCGATGATCCCTTCCCTCGCGCCCGCATGCACCGCGACCGCAATGCGCGGTAAACTGGGATAGGAATTT
>Ga0209782_1001385_pt1 | contig 12553 bp, 5 predicted proteins | sample WorMetmaBAHAMAS1_FD_187390 | JGI IMG/M metagenome (GOLD analysis project Ga0209782, IMG submission 187390) | Marine gutless worms symbiont microbial communities from Max Planck institute for Marine Microbiology, Germany - Inanidrilus... | ecosystem: Host-associated > Annelida > Digestive system >... | reverse complement strand
TGCTAAGCGCGGTACATGCCGTCGTCGTGTGTCTGTCCGTCCGTCTGCAAATAATGCCACACGATAGGCCCGGGACTCTAGTTTTTAAATGGGATGTTTTGTAGTTACAGAATTTCTACTGACAAGCTGTCATGCGGTCCCTCTGCCATAGCAGAGCATCTTGTTATTTCAGTGCTTTGACACTGTTGGTTATAGTGCTTTCACACTAGGACACATGTCACTTGATGTGTTGAGCGATATGTCTAGCGACAAACTGCATTGAGAACTGTGTGAACATGTGTCCCAAGTATGTGCACATGTTCTCACTCGACATATCGCTTGATACTGTTAGGTGACAGGAGGACATAAGGGCCGTTAAAAAATCTGTGTTGATTATCCCTGTTGTTGTGGTACCAGTGAAGTAAGAAAACCGACGGGAATCACTGCTAAACTGGCGGTAGTGTTACACAGTGCTGATTGGCTTGCGTTTTCATGTAGCAGGTCACACAGACCGTCTATGATAGTTGAGTATGTTGTTTAAGTGATGATGCTGGCTGATGTACGTTGATTGTATCATGGCTGTAAAATGGTTGCTATTGTTGCCAGCAAAAGTACGTGATTTACTACTTTTTAGGCTGCGCGGTGCTCTCTATAGAGTGAAAGTGGCCTCGTCGTTGAACATTCCCTCCAGCCGTCTGTTGGTCTGTGTGTCTGTCCAGTGCATTGTGGCAAAATAGCTGATCGGATATGATTACGGTTTGGGATGGTAGGCTAGATGGGTCCAGGGATGAGGCAGGTAGTTGGGTTTGGGGATCGATCCACAGGAGGGGATAATTTTGAGGGCAAATATAGGGCACCCTATTGTAACCAGTGTGGAGTTTGTGGTGTAGCTGTGCAAAAGTGTGTGAACCGTTGGAGATGCGGTTTGGCATGGTGAGTGGGAGGGGTGGTAATGCGGCCCGTTTCCAAATTACTTTTGGCAGTCTGGCATTACTAGCCATGTTGTGTCAGTGTCAGCAGCACAGGTAATACTATCAGCTGATTGGCCGTACAGTCTGTAACTGACAGCTTGCATAATTTAGCTGGGCTGGCCCAATTTTATCACGATATGAAGCCTTTCACTAATAGTGCTTTATTAAGTGTCCGATATAGATCAACACACAGTTAATTCCTACTTTTCATCAGTCTTCAGAGGTTTCCTCCAGTACCGTTAGACGACTGGACCAGTGTGAAAGTTTTCCCTGTAATATTTTCAGTATAACATTTGATGGAAATTAATGGAATTATTGAGACAATACTGGATTTCTGCATTTGGAAAATTATTTATTTATATTGAATTAGAGGATGTGAATTCCTAGTGTGATTTGCATGAAGAACTGTTGTGAAAATCAGCTTAATAAGGCTTGTGGTCCTACTGCAAGTATTAGGTGTCGACCTGCATGTGTGTTAACAGTATGCGATCAACACGTAATTGCTGTGTGTGTTATTAGCGAAGGCTCCACTTGGTGTGACACCGGCAGCGGGAACGGTTGGCGGTGGTCGTAGGTACAAGCTGACAGCACGCATGTCGACTGGTGGAATACCACCAAGACAGTCTGACAGAAACAACGGACAGGAGCCACACAAGACAACAGCATGCATGTCGACTGCCAGCGAGAGACCAAGACGACATGCAGCCAAGAACAAGGATGACGAACCTCCAGCTAAATGCATGAAGATGCCACCGGCCATTGACACGGTCACTTCATCTCAGCTTAGTAACGTGGAAAGTGTCTTTTGATCTGTCTACAGTGCTGAGTGGTCATAGACTTTATTTTAACTAACTTGGCATTGGAGGTCATTGTGAAGAAAAGTTTCCATCCTTTTCTCGGGAGTTGATGAATCAAGAAAAATGAGTCTAGTGGGTGATTTTCCCATACAAGTTGGGATTCAGTACTTTGATGCTGTTGGTTTAGCGACAGATACTTATTATCATTTTTCTTTCAGTTATAGATTAGCATTAGCAGTGTTACCGTCATCACGCTTCAGTACATTTGTGATGCTGGTGCTACAATAAGATAAAGTGCCACAGTGGAAAACAAATTTTAACAATGTTTGTCTGTCCAGAAAGCAATGCCATTTACAGTGGCCAAGTTTTGCAGTGTATAGCTCGAGTTCACTATTCAGCACTGATGTTGATGGCAGCTTGGTTTCTTGAAAATGAGACATCCAGCAATTTACTTATTTAAATATGATGTGTGTTTTGGGTTTTTTAGCACGCCCGGCATGCCTGTCTGGTGGGCTATATGTTTGGCTAATGTTTTTTGTTTTTAATTTTGTTTTTAATTTTTTTTGGTCAACCTATGTGAGAAGTAATCTCAGAAACTACTGGAACGATCTTCACAAAATTTTCTGGGTTGGTAGATCTATGAAAGGACTTAATAATATGTGCATTTATTTTGCAGTCGCTTAAGGGGCATTACCATAGCAACCAATTTTAAAGGCAAAAATGTTGTTTCTGGCATACCAACCTTCATTTGTTATGCTGCTATTCTGAAAAGGATTAGAATATCAGAATACTGATGGGTACGTTAAAAGCGCATTGAATTTGTCAGTTTTAACTTTCGATACAATACGGCAAAAATTGACATATCTAATGAAAATCTCAGAATTTACTTGACTGATCATCAAATTTTCAGAGTTGGTATACATATCGGTAGGGATAATTAAACTGACATTCGTTTTGTGTTCATTCATTTGTGTTGCTATGGTAACCAATTAATTTTCGAGCCATTGGCAGATGTTGAAATTGACCACCTTTACTCTTTGCTCTTGCATTTCACTGTGACTTGCAATATCGCCACATAAATGCATGAGTTAACAGTCGTATCACCGTTACATCATGTAAAAATTTGGTGAACTTTGGTCCAGTAATTTGGTTCAGTGACCCCAGAGTTTATGACGTTGAATGTATACAGCAGGCAACGATCATTAACTAGGGTTACTTTAGCTACGTTTGCTAGTGGGTAGCACTGCTAGGCACTGCAGCAATCAGTAATTGGCTGTGATTCATTACCTTTTACTAGAGGGTGACACTGCTGTGCTGGGCAGGCTACACACCACTCTTTGCTACATATTTCTAGTTTAGTTTTAGTTTAGTATTTCACATCAGTTAGATGTAGTTATAGTTAATAACTTGTTGCTTATTCGTTAGCTCACTTTTGTTATCATTATCATTAACAAAATTTTCACTGGTGTCAGGAAGCGCATTAGACTTACAAACAGACCTTTGCCATTTATTTCGAAAAGTTTGCTAACATATGAACTGGAGGAAAAATCAACTAAGGAGACCAGCTAATTAACGTTGAGTGAGAAAATGGTTATTACATGGTGTGTATGTGTGTGTGTGGTGCAGGAGGTGGTTTTTGGTAAAGGCATGTCGGCACGTAGAAGTAGCAAGGGTAAACAGCTGGCCACTGGAGGAATGAAGAGGGCGCCAGCGTCCGACTTGGTTACCTCAGTTCATCTTACAAAGGTAGAGCTCGTCTTTGTCTAATAGGTTTCCAGCTGGTAAGTAGGACACAGCACGTTAATTAGCAGAGAATTGATAACAGGAGGGACAGCGATTTATAGAAGTGGAAGGGGGGCCATTGATGCAGTGTAGAGTATTTCTAGTGAAGAAGGCAAGAGCAGTGAGACACTGGGTCACTTTATCTTTCACTAAAACTAAAGTCTAAAACCAAACTTTCCACTTAGACTAAAGTTTGAGATCAAAGTTTGGTCTCAGACTAAACTTTATCTGAACAGTTCGGTCTTAAACCAAACGACCGTAATGCGTTTCAATAGGCAGTTATCACTAATCCTGTAGAGTGAAGACTAGTCTTAGACTTAATCACTTCAAGTTTCACTTAAAAAAGTCAACAGACAGACATAAGTGATGACGTCCTATATAGCTGTGTACTTAATAATGCATCGATCAAAAGCACCATAAATAAAAGAACACTGCACAAAATCAATAGATCAGTCAGTTGAATCGCTGAAAATATAAATTTATCATCATCTTTTTTGAAGGGTCTGAAAGCTCTTAAGACTTTGGTCTGAAACTGAAGTCTAAGACCAAAGTCTTAAAGGTGATATGCAACGTTTTTTTTTATAAAATTGATGAACAGTAGTTTCTAATAGCTTACTGCAGTGTAAACGAATTTGCGTAATAGATTTTGATAAATAACATCGTAAATGCTGAAAAGTGAAGTTTAATGGTCTATTTCACTAGTTAAGTTATTCCAGGGCAATTTCCGTCATTTGTTATGTCATACCAGTAGCTTGTTTTGTTCACGTTAAGATTCCCTGTGTAAAGAAGTCTATTTTACGTTTATTTTTTTCCAAGAACAAATATTATTTTTACGTCTTGTGCCTGTGTGTTGTGTGATGGTTGTCAAGACGTTTGTTTTTTCCGACTGTTTTCATAGTTAGTATGAGAAGCGTGCTGTGTCAGTGTAGCCTAGTGCCAGGGATCAGGCCACATTGTCACGTGCAATGGTGTTGATTCCATTCTACCAACGAAAGTCATTTCTTTTGCTATTTCTTATGACCAAGAAAACTAAATGACCTACACTCTGCATTTTCACTACTATCATCAGTCAACAGGCGAATGCTTTCAAGTTTTCATGGTATGACATCATCACTTGCAAAAGTAAACAAATCTTCGGGTGGGCACTTTTTAGACGCTTTTTCCGTAATTTTACGTTTTTTAGACATTCCTAAATATTCTGATATGTTTGATTATATAAAAGGAAGATGGCCAGCTGTTTACTTTAAAAACCAAAAAAATCGTTGCATATCATCTTTAAACTGAAGTCTAATACTTTAGTTTAAGACCAAAGTCTAATCTGAACTGGGTCTAAAACGAGATTTTAGCCATTCAGATTAAGCTTTGGTTTAAATCTAAAGTTTTAGACTTTAATTTCAGCGAAAGATAAAGTGACCCAGTCTCAGTCTGTTATAAAATATTGACTACATTAAGTTTGTCTCCATGTCTGTTTACATAGTCTGTTTCTGGACCACTTGTCATGTAAAATTCTGCTGCCAATAATACCGAGAGGTTGTCTGTTCCAAACACAGCCCAGCCTGGAGTTTTGCTGCAGAAAGAACGCTGCTTAAACAGTAGCTTAAAACTGTGTGATTTGTGAATATTAACTGATATTACACTGTGTCCACAAAAAAGTGGCCAGTAGCTTTCTTGTAATAAATTTTATATGTTTGTTTTGATATTTACTATTTTTTGCATGTAAATTACACTGACAGTTGCCAACTCAATAATTAAATTTAACCACCACACCTGAGCCATCAAACTGAATGGTCTAAGATGGGCCACTCGATCACAGTCCCAGCAATACGCCAGTGGCGTCGCTGTCTCACAGCATGTGTTTGTGTAGATGGCGGACACTTTAAACACTGCTTCTGACTGACATCAATTGGCAATTTATAAATTTTTAGATTGGACTAAACTTCATGTTTTAATTTTGTCGTTTTTCAACTGTCTTGTATGACAAAAAAATGAAATTTTTGCACAAAAGTTACTTAACAAGGTAAAACAGCAAAACGAAACAGATGTGATGGGAAAATTTTTTATACAGTTGATGTCCTAACAGAGTTTCACACTTACCTGCCAACAATTATAAATGTAGCTTTGAATTTGCCAAAATTATTGTAAAAAAATATATACTGGCCTCTTTTTTCGTGGACACAGTATATAGATGATTTATAACTGAGCTGTTTATTCATGGTGTAATGCAAACACAATCATAGAAGTCATGCTGCAATGACTGGAAGTGTCCAAAATTGCCTTTAGTACGTACTGACTGATGATATATTGGCACTTGCTTCATCGCTATTACTTACATTTGGTTCTGTTTAAATGTTGCTATTGATATACATCATGCTAGTGTCGCAGTGTTTTAACATTACTTTTGATTTTCATTCAGTGTTGATCATTGGTGTGGTTAAATTGCTGATTATGTGATGGGAGTACTATTGGAGACTGAGCATGTGTATAGCATATAGCATGCGTGTGCATTTAGGGTCAGATTGCACATGCGATGCTGTACACACTTCGGCTGCTGATCGGTGCTCAGAAGATGAAGAGTGCAGACGGCAAAGGTCATAAGTTGCTGACTGGTTTCTGTCTGCAAGCGTTGGAAATGTCTCGCTACCGACTCTCGTTTGCCGTCAACCAGCTCGAACAAGACTGGCTCGAGAAACTGGAGACGTACATCTCGGACTTTCTGTTTACTGTGCAAGTAGACGACACGGAAGACGCGGTGACTATGTATGTGCATGCAATCAGAAGGGCCGGCGTCAAGTTCTATGGCGGAATGTTACCACTGGTGATTTTCGACAGATTGTGCTGCTTGTGTCTCAAGAGCGAGCGACTGAAAGAGTCACTCGGTCGCGATCTCATCAACATTTGTGCTGAAATATTGCTCGACTTAACATCCTGTCTCGACAAGCTGAATGTTGAATCCCAGTACCCAAGGCCAGGTACTAATGCTAGCTAATGATACCTGATGTTCAGTCCTTTTACCTGCATTAGCATTGGTGTACCATTTGTTTAAACAAGACATGCAAGCATATAATAGCTGCAGCACAGTTGACGATGTGTCACCTGGGAAAGTCAGAAGGGATGTAGATGTGATTTCGGCCACTTTTGGTCATCGGACAGATGGTTGGACTTGACTGACAAAATGTGACTTCCTATTAGCATACATTAGCTCTACATGGAACCATTCTCGAGTTTTGAGCCATTAAAGTCAGTGAAACCATAATGCAAGCAAACAGAAGATCAATTAGAGGGTACCTATAAGCCACTTTCACTATGCAGTGTGGCTTAATTAATATTATTGTATTAATTAGCCACACGCTGAACATTGAATCCCAGTACATAGGAATTTGAATATTTTGTGTTTGTTATTTTTTTGTGTCAGGTTTATTTTCTCAGTACTAGGCAAGAGATTGGCTAGGAAGAGCGTCTCTGAAATGACCAATTTTGTGTCGAGTGCAATGTGAAAGCTTAACTAAAACTGAACTCAGGTGTGTTATGTAGTTAGTGCAGTAGACATGCGGTGATTGATGGTGAGTGGTTGTGTTGTAGCGTACCGACAGATACAGTCACTGAGTGACTTTGTCGTGAGGAAACTGTGCACTGTTGTGGAGACGTTCTTGACGCTGGTCGTCAGTGACAACACTCGTGACATGGACGTGCTTGTCAAGGTCGGTGTTGGTAGTCTCACTCTCACCACAGCATACTACACTTTCTTGGCAACGTCCATGTCTGTCATAAATAAAAACAAAATATAGAGTGAGTGGCAAAACAATGTGCTTTACCCCCACCTGCTGATGCCAGTTGGATGGGACATATTGATGGTGCAACCAGCTGGGGCACCCCACGGGCGATTGCAGGCTATTCTTATGGTTTTTGGCCACATAACTTGTGCGCATTTGCTTGGCGAGCTACTGGTGACATCTCAGCTGAAGTGTTTTCCATGAGCAAGCATTCTGCATGGAGGTCGCTCTTAGAAACGGCAATGCCCCTTCAAGGACAAGCCACGCGATGATGATGATGACAATGGTGCAACCACCTGGAGAATGCTTCCGATAAGCAGTGGGCCGATGACATTGTTGAGGTTTTGACCATACAGCCTCGCTGACCAGTGAATTTGACTTGCAGCATGGGATTTCCTCTTAGTGTTCTATAGTAATCTTAAAATTCACTGATTTTGGACCAAGGGCATGGGACAGACAGATTGCAGATTGCAAGGCAGGAGGGGGGGCATAAAAATATATATGTTAAGTCCTTCCAGAGCCACGTAGGTCCATATGATGGTGCTGATCTCTGTTCCATAGCTGTGAACTAAGTGCCGTGAATACCCACTATTTTCTTTGGGCCAATTCTATGGGGCCATAGCGGTCCCCTCTGTCATGCGTTGTCGTTGTTGTTGTCGTTGTCTTCGTCGTTGTCGTGGACATCAATTTTACATTGCCATTCACCAGGTGTCGCTACTGTCACACGCCCTGCCTGTGCTATAGCTATATCTGGCTTCGGCTCATCTTGGTAGTGGTGTCGTGCCAGTAAAACGTACGGTACTATTACGGTTGTCAGTCATTATTAGCCTACTCGACCATAATATGAATCCTAACCTTAACCTATGACAATGCCCGTTTCAGTGACGATTTGTCATCCGTAGCTAGCTTGAACTACCTATGATCAACCTGTGTATCATATTTAAAGTCTCTATACGTGTGTGGGTTATGTTGTACAGTTTTTATTTGTCAAAAGTCGCCTATTTTGACCTATATGCTATCAGCATTTGGCGCCCCCGTTGGGGATAGCCCTGTTGGAATTTCGTTGAGATCTTTGGCAACAGAAAACTCGAGTCCCCGGGCTATCGTGTAGCGTTGTTTGCGTGGAGGTTTTAACCCACCCCACATGCATTTGTCGCCCCCGTAGGTGGTGAACCCGTTCGAATTTCGCTGTGGTTTTGGCATCAGAAAACCAGAATCCCTGGGCTATCGTGTGGTATTATTTGCACACCCATCAATTATTATTCATTCATCATTGGGCCCATTCCATGGGGCCATAGCAGTTTCCTCTGTCACACATTGTCGTTGTCGTCATTGTCGTGGACATCGCAGGCCGCCTGCGCTATAGCTGTAGCTGGCGTGCGACAGTAGCGACACCTGGTGAATGGCAATGTAACGGCGGCTCACAGTGGCGAATGGGCCCAACATTTTTCAAATGCTTCTTGTTATTTTAGTGACATCCAATATACATCTTAATATTATGTCCAACACATGGTGTAGTTGAGTTAACAGTAGTACTTGACAATCGCTGGAGTGGCATCTGATCGGCATGAAATGATAATACTGTGCTGCAGATGCTAACAGACAGTTGAGCATACGATGCAACACAGTTACATACCGCTACCACCGCACATGCTGTTGCCATCTAGTGGGCAGTAGATGAGCTAGTTAATTTCAATCCTTCTGAGAGAAATGGGCTGAGTTGGCCTGCTTGAGTGAGTCACTGATCTTAGTGCTGAGCTCAGAGTAACGTTGTTGCTGTGCACACACCATTATTGCTTAGCCAGATGTTGATGTTACGTCAAGTTGTATAGTATGCAATTTAAATAAAGGAATTGTGGACAATTGTGGCACTTAGTGAGGGCTACGGGAACAAAGATCAGCATCATATTATTGATTGGTCTATGTTGCTGTGAAGGAACTTTACGTTTGTGTTTTTGCCGCCACACTACGGGGAAGGCCGGAAGGGAGATCATTCAGCAATTCTGTGATCCATGTGTCCATTCGTTTGTCTGTGCTGTGCCCCTAACAGACACAGTGCATTTTAGGGCTGTGGTTATTGGAGAACACTAATAGGAAACCGCATGCTGGAAGTCAAACTCATTGGTCGTATAACCATCCTAAGTGGCCAAAATGGCAACGACGTTGTCGCCACTTCAGGAACATTTACTACGTCAATACACCGTTGATATTCCCATGTCAAACTGCCATCGCCAGCAGGGGGGTGAGGCATATCATTTTGTTGCACGATACTTTGTTTTTGTTTGGCACGTAGGACATGCTGATTACCATGGTATGATGGGTTGATGTTTGTGACAGCCGGCACTTTGCCAAATTTTGATATTATACTGCTTGGCAGAGTGAATGAAAAATATGAAATGAAGACACTAATTAACACCACTGAAGAGAACTCTAATGACTATTGAGTATATGCACTACTGACAGATTGCACTGCAATGTGAGTGACCACTATGGCATACCCTTAATACTCAGTTTTAGCCTTTTGTATGGGGTCTGATAGGGTCTTAGACTTGGTTTTGATTTAATTTCCATTGGGCAAAATAAATCTTATTAAGTCTGTCTATGTTACATGCTGTACAGCTGTCAATGATTACTGTGCCTTATTGGTGACGTGGTTTTTTACTTCATTTTTAGTCCATTCTACTCTAACGTAAACGACCTGTTCTTACCGGTCGAGTTCTGTTGTCGTTCTGTCCATCAGTCTGTACATGGGTAACAAATGTGTGTTGTGGAAAGATGGCTGACACTATTGAAATTCTTGAGGTGGTGGACAGTGCACAGTGATGCCACCTAGCAAATACAGTTGAATGAATGTGCATGGTGGCTATGAATGGGTCTGGCACCTGGACAGGTGTCCAAATTACTTTGGACAATCTCGTTACTTAAATCATTATAATCATATCATCCGTTGTTAATTTTCCCATGGTGATATGGCGACGTTGTTATATGTCAAGTATGCGAGCCCTGGTTGGCGGTCATTGCTTTGTCACTTTAGTGTGAATGACAGATGGACAGCTGGACATGTGGCCTGCAAGAGACCTGTGTCGGTTAACTGCAGATGTTCTGTCAGAGAACAGGCGGAGTAAGGCAGTCAACTGAAGTGATGAGCTGACCGAGATTCCTTGGAATGGCCATACACGTGGTGAATAACTGCATGCGTGTCGATTTGAATAGGTGTTGAATCATCTGCAAATCAGTCGTTCATCCAACAAGACATTGGAGTTGTCTGTGTTGAAGATGATCTTCAGAGAACTGCGCTTGAAGGAGTGGGTGCTGAAAGACGATGAGACGGTCACCAAGGTTACCGTGCTGCGATTCTGCGTCCACGTCTATCGTGAGTCACAGCTGATGCGTGTTCGCTACCCCATCAATGACGACAAACATGCCGACACTTACGAGCTTGAGTTCATCTTCAGCCTGGCTCGCAAGATTGGCATTTTCAGCCTGCAAATATTCGCTGACAACTGGCAGCAGTTTGTCACATGTGAGCAGCTGCAGCAGCTGATACTGATGGTGGCACCAACAGACCACGATGGCGGAGTGACATCACGACTGGCACCTGAGCTCATCAAGATCATCCAGGCATTCTACAAGTCTCGGCTGTTCCATGGTGAAGACTCATGTCTCCTCCTCACTAAGTACTTGAAGCCACGCAGCGTTTTGTATAGAACTGTTGTTACCTCAATAATGGAGAACGCGGAGCACTACCACTCCGAGGCTCTGTTCCACCTCGCACAACTGCAGGCAGCAAACAGAAGAAGTCTCAAAGAAGTCATGAATGCTGACATCTTTGCCATTGTCACTAAAGCATTTGACAAGATCAGTGGGGCGTCACCATCGGCGAAGATGCTGGAGTACATTGACTGGCTGTTCAGGATGTGCACGAGCAACCCGTTCTACGCTAAGATGATTAGCCTCGTCTGTGGTCCAGGCACAGACCAAGAGATTGTACTGCGTGTGCTGCAGAGAATGGAGTCACAGAAATCACTAATTAAACACTCTTTGGTTGCAGAGCTTGGTGTCGCGCTGGTCCATAGATACCGCGAGCACTTCACGAAGCGGTTCAGTGAATGTGGCCATGCAGCGTACTCGTCTGTCATAGCCGAGATGCAGCGCGCAAGGCTTGAATGCCGACACTTTGTCGACAATGGCGAAGCCATGTTCGACTCTGAAGTCGTGGAGCTCGTGAGAAGCTCACACAGCTCAAAGAGGAAACTCATGAAAATGTTATCAGTTGATTTCCCTGAGCGTCCGAAGCCTGCATCTTCATAGCTTGTCACCGATACTCAGAGTGGTGCTACATTGCAGTAGCGGCTCCACACTGCGAATGTGTGATGTTGATGTACGCCATTTTGGTAAAGAGATTTCTCATTTGCTCGTTTTTTGTCATTTTATTCTTGACTGTGATGTTTACGCTGAGTGTTTTTGTTGCACGGCTAATTAATGACAAACATTTGCATGTCTTAATTAATGACCGTGCTGGTATTTTCATAATATAAACTTTGCTGATGTGATATAATTTTGTATACGAATAGTCAAACATTGATGAAAATTTTAACTTACAGTAACTTACTAACAAGAGGGCCTAGCATAGTGCAAGATTTTGTTGTTTAGATTACCCCTACCTGCGACCACAATGCACGGTAAATTTGGATCGGAATTTGAAACCTACATTAGGTATAATGCGACAATGCACTTCCGTCACAGACAGACGGACAGACAGACGGACACTGAGATCGTAGCATAAGCGCGAGATCTATATATTACATCTCGTGCTAAAAATAAATTTAGGATATTTGTTTGGCAGGAGTGGCTAAAGTGACATTTGGCATTTAATGGATCCTATGTTGATTGTGAGTTAGTCTGTGGTGCTGATGTTTTACAGTTTGTGACATTTATGCTGTGATTATCCATGTCTACTCTGCATTGCATTCCGTTGCAAGTGTCATTGTTGTGTAACTTCACTTGCTGCCTTCATGTTTATTAATGAAACATCTGAGACACTCGTATCACTATTCTAGTGGAATGAGAAACAAGTGGCTCTGCTATGGCAGAGGGACTGCGCGACGCGCTTGTCAGTAGAAATTTTGCAACTACAAAACATCCCATTTGAAAACTAGAGTTCCAGGTCTATCGTGTGGCATTATTTGCGTGATCCTACGTTTAGCCGTTTTCGTACAATACCGGAGTGTGACAGAGACACACAGACAAACAG
>Ga0209782_1001384_pt1 | contig 12555 bp, 13 predicted proteins | sample WorMetmaBAHAMAS1_FD_187390 | JGI IMG/M metagenome (GOLD analysis project Ga0209782, IMG submission 187390) | Marine gutless worms symbiont microbial communities from Max Planck institute for Marine Microbiology, Germany - Inanidrilus... | ecosystem: Host-associated > Annelida > Digestive system... | reverse complement strand
CCCCCTCCCCCTCCCGCTCAGAGGCGCTACAATATACCACTAGGTTTTCTAGTTTTCCAGTGAAATCAAGCACAAAGTCAACATGTAATTCATACATGTATAGAACAGAAAGACAACCAGGCCAATTACAGGCATGACATACATACATGTACATACATACATAGCCTACATACAAAATTTTATAGTGCGATGAAATGAATCTGAGGTGCACAGCAAATTCAAAAACTAAGTTACATGGAAAACTAGAAATGTGTGGCAAAGCCTATAGCGTATAGCCCTCTCAGCGATGCATTGTCGCCCCCTAGCAAGTAGTACCATCTGGTGAACGTGCAAAGAATGCACATAGTATCAGTTTGCCTTCACTATGGCAACTGAACGAAAAGTGCTTTCATTTAGTGAAAAGACTGCGAAAATCGGTCCAGTATATCTGGAGATATTCGACAAAATACGCCGAATCACGTGAACACGCAACGCAATTTCCATCTGTTAGCCTGTTTTCTGCCGAAACTACTTGACTGATCTTCAGCAAAATTTTACACGATATAGTTGTGGCACTATTAAACCATGCATATACACGGCGTTATCCCATTTTGTTTCTCAATGCCAGAGCGATGAAAGTGCAGAGTTTGCCATTTTTTCACAAAAATGGTTGCCATGGCTACGTCCCTCTAGATATCGGAAAAAGAGATCCAGATCGTTCGTCTGCACCCAAAACGTTTTCATTTGGCGAAAAGATTGTGAAAATCAGTGCAGCGGATCCTGAGATAATTGTTCGCCGTGAAATCATTAAAAAAGATTTTTAAAAATAAAATAAAGGAATTACAGCAGGTGAAATATATAGCTCGGTCGGCAACTTAGCCGAGCGGGCTAAATAAAATACTTTCAGTAACAAAAATTAATTTTCAAAGCTTACCTCTTGCTTAGTCCAACGTCCTTTGCTAATGGACTTCTTTCCCAGCGTACATAAATCACTGCTCAGATCCACATCACTGCATTCATCGTCACTAAGTGAGTCATTGCAACTTGTCATACCTGCAGAATAAAACTGTTCCCCTAGGTCAGGGTTGTCCAACCTTTCGGCTATGGCGGGCCACATTGATTTAATCCTTGGCGTGGCGGGCCAGTATGCAATATCGGCCGCAAATAAGGCGATGTTTGAATGTGATTTTTTGAATTTTTTGATTTGAATCACGTACATGTCGTATCAAGAGCGTCGATCTCACAGGATTATTGGGGGGACATAAAAGAAGACTGGGGGCCTGGGGAATGGAAGTCCCCCAGAAGCTTAAGTTTTTTTGTGAAACTACACATAATATTTGCATTAAAATACAACAAATAACAGCTAGTCTTAAAGAGGGCAACATATAGCATTGGAAGACGAACTTTTGCTCAGAACAAAAGAGATTGAAAAGTTGAAGGATGAAATTGATAGGAGAAATCAGATGGAACAGGATTTGGTGAAAGCAAATGAAGATCTGCATCAGCTGCTGAAAGAGAAAGATGAGCGACTGGGTGAATTGAGTTCCAAAAGTGAAACCGACAAAGCAAAACTGATCGACCTTGAGCAGACATGATAGGCCCCTAACTAAACTAGTCAGCTTGACAGCCTTTTCACTGCCAATCAAGAGCTGAAGAATTTACTGCAGTTTAACGACAAAGAAACTGGAGAACTCATGGAATCTCACGTGACTATGACGCAGCAGCTTGCAAGCGAGTTAAGTACCGTCCAAGACCGACCGGACAAGAAAAATTCAGAGTTATATAAGTGAGACGATTGTCAAGAACGAACGACTGCGACAGCATGTGGATGATAAAGATGCCGAAATACGTCAACACAATGACAGTATTGCTACGTTAAAACAGAAGATTGAAGGTTTACGAGGAGAGCTGGCAATGCGAAGTGAGACATAGGCCTATATGTACAGAATTTGGATGAGCTGGCCAGCTTGTCTACCGGCCATGAGACCGATGTTTATTCACTTGAGGAGAGTTGTGGTAAGCTGAGTGCCTTGCGGAAAGAGCTGGATGAAAAGCAAGCAGTTGAGATGGAATCACACTGGAAGAGCTGTGAAATGGAAGCCATGTTACACAGCATCTCTGAAGAGCTCAGCTGCGAACGTTAGGCCTATTTTTTGTCGGAGCAGCACCACAGCGAATGTGAATCTCTTACAGCCACAGTCCGCTCTCTGGAGGGTGGTCGCGGGCCGGATTGGACAACCTGCTCTATGTAACTTCAGCAATCTGTACAAACATATTTAATATTGTACAAATAGCAAATATACCAGCACCATTAGCTAAACATTCAGCCGCTAACAATACTTATACCGCGTAGGTAATGCACGGCTACATCAGCAATAGGCCTAGCATTAAACACCTAGAATCTTCACTCGATTGAAGTTTGGGCACTATCAACTAAGAAGAAGAAGAACACCGCCAACCGTACATACGATACCTAACCTTAATTAATACCGGTGCAATACAGCAGACGAACGAAATAAGGAACAACAGACGGTTGTTTGGCTGGGGGGGGGGGGGCTATCGAGATATACCGTAATTTCACCATTAACGCCCACTGAAAAGACAAATTCAAGTTGGTCTTAACGCGTTTAACCACTATTACGGCAAAACAGATATATACCATTACCCTACAAAATCTATACAAGCCATATCAATGCAAAAATTACAACTTTTCACGCAATGTTGTCTGCTGCTGATAAACGTGTATAAAGTACAGGCATGCCCATATGCATTAGGCAATAATGAAGCCAGACGAGCCGCCGGGCGCCGGCGGCATTTCGCAATCGGGTGTGAGTGTGACTGTGACGACCACAGTGTAGGCCTAACTTAGAATACTGGGGTACGACCAGCTTACTCATTCATGTTGAATACTGTAGTTCGACGCGTTACTCATCTGTTGCCAGAAGTTCTAGAACACATCTGAAACAAGAGGGCCTAGCAGTGGCTAGCATAGCGCGAGATGACCTCCCCTCTTCCCGGCATGCACCGCAACCACAATTATGGGCTGCGACCACAATGCGCGGTAAATTTGGATCGAAATTTGAAACCTACATTAGTTATAGGCCTAATGCGCCAATGCACTTCCATCACAGACAGACAGACGGACAGACAGACGGACACTGACATCGTAGCATAAGCGCGAGATGTATATATTACATCTCGCACTAAAAACTGGACGTTATCCAGAAAAACGCTTGTCCCTTTGATACTCACGCTAAACCACTTCTAATTTTGCTTCACATTGATTCTCTCAGACTCTCAGTAACAGTAGAGAGGACCACTTTATTAAATTGATTAATACTTTCATCCCAGGAAAATGTCATCTGGCAATGAATTCCTTTGTGACTCTGCTAGCCTACCAGACAACTCTCTTGACATACAAAGTTCTAGAACAAACCTAGGCAGAAGAAGACCTGGTGTGGTGTGGTTGGCGCTGCCCGGTTCAACCACCGACTCGGTATCAGTTCAGATACAAAGGATTTATAATCCCCTGAAAGTCACAGGTACAAGGGGCTGTAAATGAACCGGAATCTCAGCATTTGTATTATCAGGATCAAGTTCATCAATTTGCAATAGTATTTATGCTCTACACTACAGGAAGATGCTATTCAACGTTGTCCAGCTCTCATACTGATAGAAGACAGCAACAACAACAACAACAATAACCGGATCGGAAAATTTACTTATTTTCGCTGTTGATCAAATCTTTGAGTCAACAACGTTCGTTTCCGGTCTTTTTGCCCAGTGAAACTCGTGTTTTGTTTTTTTTTGTGAATTTGGGTATTTAAATACCAAAATGGGTCGTATGCATACGCCTGGGTTAGCCATTTTAGTTTTAATTCTTTGTTTATATTTTTGTCGACATTTTTGCTGTGGCTTGATTTTTGTTACTCGCCAATTTTACCTTAAATGGATGGTCTACATGTAGGCTGTGTTTAGTGTTCGGATGCCCGTGTCCGTATGGAGAATCCCGGTCCGTTACATGCACTTACCAGAACTGATCGGGAGATTGGGGCAATTGGTAAAAAAGCGTAAAACGAAAGCGGAGTAGTCTAATACTCTCCTACTCGGGTAGATTACACTCAAGGAACACCAAAAAAACGCACTTTACTCAACGTAAGTATTGAAAAAAATGATACAGAAAACATTTTCACTCCCTCCTGAAGTGCAGAAGTGTAATTTTTAATCTGCTATCTAATACAAAGTTGACAGCATCTATATCTTTATTTACCGTTACTTCAGTTAGCCCTGCAGCGAAACACATTATCGACAGTGTTCATAGTCGCCAAATGGTTACAACGGCACTAGGATACATCGTCCAAATCCAAATTTGCAGTTAAATTACCAGAACAATATCGCTATTGACTCGCTACTTTGTAACACGAACGACGTACGCTTATCTATGACATGACATCACTGGCTCAAGACCATAACATTATTAGAAGGTTTTCAGTATACAAGTTAAACTAGGCAAAGCCTAGCGAGTAGCCCGCTTAGTGCCGCAGTGTTGCCCATAGCAAGTAGTAGCAAAACAAAACCGTGCTGCTATCTAGTGAACGTTCAAAGAATGCACATAGTATCAGTTTGTCTTCATTATGGCAATATTATTTGATTGCCAGGTGAAGGTGAAAAATGGTGAAAATCGGTCCAGTAGATACTGAGAGCTTTGCTCATAGTAAAAATAAAATAAAAAAAATGATACAAAAAGAAGAAATTACGGAAGGTAAAAGCGGGCTAAATAAAAGATTAAACAAAATACAGCTGGTGTAGGGTAAAAATTCCCACTGACGGTTTATGGAATAGAGGTGTGTGGCTGGTGGAGTATTAGACTGCACCCCTATTCAATTACCCAAATCGTATTTGCCTGATTATGTCCATAGTTAGTTTAGTACATTTTAGATACATATAGAGCAGCAGTAGCAGCAATGCATGGGCAACCATTAAGTTTGGATGTGTCCATTCCATTCATCTCTAGTTTGTAGTTTTAATGTGGTGTGACAAGAGGTATGGAGTTACTGGAGTACTGTCTGAGTGCTACAGTGCTATTTATGGTACTGTGTAATCTTGTAATCTGTTGTCTTTTTAGGAAAGGCATATCACAGTCGTCACTGCCATACAGGCGAAGTGTTCCTACGGTATTTATGTTTGTGATATCGATTACTTTAAAATAACATGCAGATGAACAAGCTTTCTTTGCTGACGTAGTTTGAATAAAGTTCTGATTACCTTAATTTACTTGTATTAGAAATAGTGCTGGGTATAAGCTGTTTCCAGTGAATTGTTCACTGAGTATTGGTCATTCTAGGCTATTTTCAGTGAATCAGATCTGCCACTTTGTTAATTTTAATATTTTGTGACATTAGCCTCGAGTGACATTGACATCTTTCAAGTATGGCAGTCTCTCATGATCTCACCTTATGCTCTGCCATTACATTACTCTGGCCAAAAGCAGTAGCACCAATGAAACAGTTTTCAGCCAGCTGGAAACTGACGGCCAATGAAATTATCCACACAGAACTAGTGTTGAAAATCTATCACCTCCAAACCAATGCTTCAGTGGGATCTTGAATATTTGAGATATACAGTTTGCTGTCTTGGAGCAGAAGATGTTCAGCATGCATTCTTTAGCTGGAATGACCAGCAGAGTGTTGTCTAGCCTTGTTGAACGACCTCAGTGTTTTTGTGCATTCGTGTAGAATGAGGATAATGACTACCTGAATCTCATTCTGTTGAGCCAGTTTTGTCAAGATTTTTAATGCAGTCATTTTTTCACTTATGAAAGATTTTTGTGTCATTTGCCACGGATGTCATTGTCGAGCGTTTTCAGCCTGAAACATTTCATCAGATATGATTTTTAATGTTAAATGTGCCATGATTGTTTAAGTGACAAACTTGTGAAAGATATGTACTACTTCAAAGTAGATGGGATTTTTTGGCACAGTGTGTAATACTGTGTATTACATAAAGCTATGGTCACCACAGGTCTGGCAGAAAGTAATTGCAGCCTACCACTGGGTGGATGGCTTAAAGTTACCTGCAGGCTGACTGCCTGTTCACCGGGATCATCTCCAGGCCCAGCACTTGGTAACGAGTATGGGAGTACTTTACCTTTTTTATCGCCATTCAGTTCTTTAGTTTCTTGTTGGTTTGCTGATAAAACAGTATAAAAATTGGAATGATGAGTTGAACAGTTGAACTTATAGGAATTTGTAAGCAGCAAAGTGCAAGCTGAATTAGCTGATGCACTGCAAACTCACTCTCTACCTTGTGGTATAGAAATGTATTCCTTGCAACTTTGGAAATGTTTGTTGTTTACAAATAGTTTCATTTGCAATAAATTTGCTGTATTTCTCATTGCATGGAGGAATGTTTATATTCTGCGGTGGTAGTTTGTGTTACTACCTAGAAGATAGAATATTTTATGGAGTGACTACTGCTCTATTTAAGCAATGAAGGTCCGATTCAATCGTGTGGAAGAAGTCATTTTTTCCATATAAATATAAATATAGCAACGATGTGCAGCAGTGAAACACTTTAACATTACTTAACTACAAACTTTTGTTTGTTAACAACTTAAGCAAAACAATGTTTTTATGGACTATTTTCTCTGTGTTATCGTCGGTGAGGAACTGTGATGAGGCGTAGTTGTAGTGATCGATTTGTTTTGCTCACTGATGCATTAACATAAACACAGCTAGCTGTGCAAAGGACTGGTCCAATCATACTGACGGGAAAAACTCACAGGCCGTACCACGGCCTGTAGTGTGGGTTTTTACCGTGCGACGCCTTGCTAAGCGCGGTATATGCTGTCGTCGTGTGTCTGTGTGTGTGTCTGTCACACTCCGGTATTGTATCAAAACGGCTAAACCTAGGATCACGCAAATAATGCCATACGATAGGTCCGGTACTCTAGTTTTCAAATGAGATGTCTTGTAGTTACTGAGCGTCGCGCGGTCCCTCTGCAATAGTAGAGCTTCTTGTTCCAGTGGTCATGACCATGGCTGCCGTGGCCTGCCCTGTGGGCCTGTCATGTATGTATATTACTGCGTGCCGCGTCAGCCACGCCTCTTCTGCCCATGGTTGGTCCATCAGGCCAGCTAGCCATTCCAGCACCCTTGGTTACTACTAATATTTTGTGAAGTTGCTTGATTGCTTTACAGTGTTAATGTGTTGTGGTGACAGTGGCTGAAACTGACATCAGATGATGTAAAGGAGCAAATATTTAAGTTAGCAAAGAAAGGCTTAACACCATCTCAGATTGGTAAGTATAGTATTCATAATGGCACTGAATGGCCTATAATGTGCTGATGTGCCGTTAAGAAACTACTCACTATAGTATTCATAGCTGGAGTGCTCAGTTCATTCTTTTGCCCTACAGGGTGTAGAAAAAGGTAATCCTCAAGAAAACTTCAGTATACTGAAATCAGTATCAAGAAAGTAAGATGTTTGCTTTGCAGTAGTTGACTAGATTACAACTGTTATCATGCTGTGCCTCTGTGATAGCTGAGCCTCATGTAAATATTGTCAATAAGTGACTTTACGGAAACATTGTTTTTACTTTTTCAGTTGCATAATCATATGCTAATGACTATAGCATCTGATTTTAACCGTTTGTTGTTGATATTAACAGAAGAATATCAATATTTGATGCTGCTAGCAAGATTACTGTTGCTACTAAATCTGTTGCCATTGTGTTTGGCATGATATATTGTAGTGAAACCAAGCTGTGTTATTTATGTGGTACTGATTACCACTGATGGCATTGACTGTAGTCTTCAGCTGCAGTATCAGCTGACATTGGCATGTCTGTTGTGCTGTCGTGATGGTTCAGGTGTCATTCTTCGTGACTCTCATGGTGTAGCTCAGGTTCGCCATGTTACCGGCAACAAGATCCTTCGCATCCTAAAAGCTCAGGGATTGGCACCAAATATTCCTGAAGACTTGTACTGTCTTATCAAAAAAGCAGTGTCCATTCGCAAGCATCTTGAAAGAAATCGCAAAGTATGGATGTGTGTTTAATATGTACTTGTTAAGTCTAGTAATAACATGCCAGGATACTTATATGGCATACACTAGTATTTATATTACTCAGTGTGCAATTTTGATATTTGAGGAGCATATGCCTCATGCAATTTTTAGGAATTGTTGACAGTTACGTTGCTCATCGATATTTTAAATTTGGTGGGATTTGGTCGCAAAGTTATGACGAGTAAGTTCAAGAATTTAATGTTTTTAAAAATTATTTAGCCCACCTGGCAAACTTGCCCAGCAGCTATATGTTTCTTGTTGTTTTGTCTGTCACGGTTTTGAATTGTAGAGTTTGTGAATACCAGATTGCCATTAAGCCATTTGAATTGAACTGAGAAATTGTTGTGATACCACTGGATAGGAGAAGGTATGTAGTTGTGCACCCGCATTTACTTCGTCTTTGCATCACTAGGTGGCACTACCACTGAAAACTGAGTTAAAGTTAAAAATATCGTCAATTATCATTTTTTTCACTTTAAAGGCAATAAAATAAATCAGTCCAGATGAAGTTAAATAAAAAAATTGGTGTCTCAAGCATATACTGTGGGATGGTGTGGGTCTATTTTTGTGTACCATATTTAGCTGTCATCTGTTATGGGGTGGGTACAGGAACCCCCAGAGTTCAAAATTGCGGTATTTGTAGAGGGGTACACCATATGCCACTCTTATTTACTAAATTTGATAAATTGATAATTGAGGGATTGGGTCCAAGAGCACTCAGGTTTTGAAATTTGTCAAAATTGCATTTTTCGTGGTTTTCACTCTACTAAGGAAACAGTATGTGCTGTTAATCTGAAATTGGCATACATGAGTATCATTGTTTCACTGTTGCATGCCAGTTTACGTGATGGGTTGATATGGCCATCCTGCCAGTTTATCAGCGACTCAAAACGCTTAAACGTCAGCAGCAGTATGTTGACGCATGATGCGTTGTTTTAGGACAAAGATGGAAAGTTTCGCTTGATCTTGGTTGAGAGTCGCATTCATCGCCTTGCACGCTATTACAAGGCCAAGAAAGTGTTGCCCCCAGTTTGGAAATAGTAAGTCATTGTTTATTTACAGAGTATGGAAGAGTTAACATCGTTAAGCAAACAAGGTATCACACAGCAATATTTTGTTTGTTTGCCGTTGACTACGGCCATGCTGACCAGTGGGTTCAACTTCCTGCCAGCATGTTGCTTCTTGTTAGTTTTCTGTAGTAACCATAGCCATAAAATGCACTTTCAGTGAGCTGGTGGCATGTGTCAGATGGACAGATTGCAGCATTGCTTAATGTTCCCTGTCATAGGCGAGGGCTTAATAAGTACGGACATTTTGTGGTGCATGGTACTTCTACATATGGACATAAGTGAAAACGTGATATTTTGTCATTTCAGCACTGATGTTTTTTAGCCCGATCAGCATACTTGCCGACTAGCTATATATTTTGCTTGCATTAATTTCTTTCTTTTTATCTTTATTAATGATTTCTTGGAGACGAGTTGTCTCAGGATCCACTGGACTGATTTTCACAGTTTTTTTCACCAAATGGTAGGTATTTGTTCGTAGATGATCGATCCGAACATCTTTTTTCCAATTCCTCAAGGAACGTTGCCATGGCAACCAATTTTAGTCAGATCTAACTGTACATTGGCATTGCCAGCTGTGGTTCACATCCCCCCTCCCTGTATTTCCAATCTGACAGTGACTTTGTCCAGACAGACATTTTTGTATTCTGTGACAGCAGGTGCTGCTGTGGTTGTTCAGTTGCGGCTGTTTTGTGCTAATTATATCTGTAAATTTGTGCCTCTGCTTGCGTCGAATCCTGGTAATGCTACGGTAACTGTACTAGGTTTGTTTACTGGCATTTTGTCGGAGGACATTCTCGTTGCTTACACCTAGTTCAAAATAATCGATTGATTGGCTAATAGTTATGGATGTTAAAAATGCCAAAATCAAGAAATGAATCTAAGATGCTGATGCAGACTGCAGTGCAAGGTGCATGGTATTAATTAATGATTGACTAGGGAATGTATTGTCAGGCACTGCAGTCGATTGTTGTGTTGGCGTTGTATCTCACCATGTGGAACTAGTAAACACAGTTCACTTGAAGTCAAGATGCCATTGTCAATCATTATGCTGCTTGCTACAGCTTGCTTGTGGTTGTGACGTAATCGATATGTACAAATTTTGTGTGTGTGTTTTTTCAGCGCATCATCAACTGCCTCAACGCTGGTGTCGTAGAGGAGCAAGTTGTTACTAATTCTAGTGTTGACTCTTGGAACTGACACTGCGTGAATTTTGTCACCAGCTGTTACAGTAATAAATGCCACAGATGAATTTATAAAAGCTGTTGTTGTTATTATTGTATGAAAATGTTCACATCTCACAAACCACATACTGTGTGCAGTGTTTCAGCAGTCTCATCTCCAACATGCAAACCGAAGTACAGTATTAGGCTACAGTGAATGTAGTCTTGAGATATTGGGTCTTGATTTAAAGACTCTTCACGGACAAGAGAAGTGGTCTTGGTCTGAGGTGCTAAGTAATGGTCTTGAGCATGAGGTCTTGGTAATGGTCTGGACAAAGAAGTCTTGACTTTTTAAATACTTTCATAAAATTATAATGCACATCTGATAAGTTACATCTGTAACTGTAAAACTAATTTTTAATGAATTTAACTGAGTCTGTGATTCTCTCAGACTAATGCTTCCTTGCTATGTTTTGTTAGAACAATTTATTGTGCTGATGGCAGCCAAACAATCCCACCTTTAGTGTAGCAATAAAAGGACAAGTCACTGCCATTGCTGTATTTAAAGTTTAAACTCACACTTGCAAAATCAAAGATGTGCACTAATGTAGCTGTATTATTCTTATTCAGTGATGACCAACTGAAAGTGAAACAGTGTCATATTACATCCAGAACTGAAAACTATCCTGAAATTTAAACAAAAGTATTTTTATTCAGAAAAGAACTACTGCATACTGGTTTGTTGCATACTGGTTTGTATACTCACTGAAAAAAATACCGTATAGTTAGTACTTTTGACTATATGCTGCTGTTATTGATATAATGATATCACTTCATTACTTTGTTTATAAATTCTACTTTTACAGGCTGGACATAAATCTATCAAAGCAGTACGAACTCATATGCGGCAAGGTCAGGGGTTTTTACATTATGGTTATGGAGCTTGGTTCGAGACTTGAGAGGGGTGCCTAGGCCCCTTCCCCAGTATGGCGGTCTGGGGGCTTTGCCCCCCGCCCCAAAAAAAAGGAAGTATGACGTTAAAATCTGTAAATTTTGGTGCTGCATTCTGGCACTTATCAAGAGAGTACTTGCATGGCGTTGAGTGTAGGTGTAATTGGGGGATACCCAATAATTTTTCATCAGTTTTGTGCAAGGCCATAACTAGGGGTGTTTAGGGTGTTTGAACACCCCGAAATTTCTGGGATAAATTTGACACACAAAAACAGACCTATTATTAGTGTGTTAGTCACTAAATTTTCAAAACTGACCACTGGACTGGGTAGTAGATATCGATTTTGGCCAGGGCTTCGACCTGGACCCTACTGAGGGAGCTTACAGCTAGTGCTCTCCCAGACCCCTGGCTGGTGGGCCTCACTGTGTCGTCCCTCAACACTCCCCAAATATAAATCCTAGTTGTGGCCTTGGTTTTGTGTGAATCCCATGGGTGGCCCTGAAAGTAGGTGGTGGTGAGGCCATTAGGGGTCAAATCCCCTAACTTCCACCCAGTTAATAATGGCCTCACCTTTGAAAGCATTGAGTCCTTGGCTTTGACATTATCACTCTTGGCCTCGACTCCATTGCTCGAATTATCTGGTAACTTTCAGTCAGCCGAAACAGTAGGTGACATGCATGACGAGTGTGAACTTATAGTTTGATATCCAGTGAATTCCAGGGTTAAAAGCGCTCGTCAGCAAGTCAAAAGCCATGCAGTTAAGGAAATAAAAGGGTGAATGGAAGGTAATTGCTGCCTCCAAATGAATTACCGTACTACGTATAGGGCCTAGGCCTATGTTACCTACGTGTGCCATGATGATGTAAAAGGGGGATAGACAGACACCCGACTGATGCATTACACTTACTGCTATGGATGGATCAGCGTGATAAACGCCATTTGATAGGCATACTGCGATACTATCGTTAAACAGCAGCAGTTGACAACATTATTGATGGTGAGCAGATGATCGCAAAAAGTAAAGATAACATTTCTTCTCAAATAAAACTTATTAATGTTTTCTGCAAGCATACGCTGTACAATTGCAGAACTTTTCGGCATTTCACTTATTTAAACAGGCATGTAAATATGATAAGGCGAATCAGCGATGTGCGTTGTCAAGCATTTTATTTTCACCGACGATCTTTTTGCTATATGACGTAACGCGCGGTAGCCCGGATGATAAGTTTCAAGCTGTATAGTTGTCAGAGGTGCGCGGATATCACTTTTTGGTATCCGTATCCTATCCGTATCTGTTACCAAGTATCCGTATCCGTATCCGCATGAT
>Ga0209782_1001383_pt1 | contig 12558 bp, 11 predicted proteins | sample WorMetmaBAHAMAS1_FD_187390 | JGI IMG/M metagenome (GOLD analysis project Ga0209782, IMG submission 187390) | Marine gutless worms symbiont microbial communities from Max Planck institute for Marine Microbiology, Germany - Inanidrilus... | ecosystem: Host-associated > Annelida > Digestive system... | reverse complement strand
GCTCAAGACACAGACGCCCTTCGACAGCAGCCGCTTCTATTCCCCCAGCGAAACGACTGCCTGATTAATCTGATTTATGCCGAAGTGGTGTTTTTTTGGGGGGCAGGAGGCAAATTGGACTTGCATCAGAACAGAGTATCTACACCTTTGCCCAATCTACCCCCTAACCTGTTGCTTTCTATCGAATTATCATTCGGTGTCCCTGGGTGCATCGGGCCGAGGAGATAGGAAGGCTGAGGTGCCGTATATAATGTTAGGCTTGGTAAAGTACCCCGAATGACTCCGAGACCCGCCTATGTTGGACAAGAATTACGATCCCCGGACCCTGGAACAGACCTGGTACCGGACCTGGGAAGAACAAGGCCACTTCGCGCCCACCGCCGGGGCGAGCGGCGGTTACTGCATCATGATCCCGCCGCCCAATGTGACCGGCAGTCTGCACATGGGCCATGCCTTCCAGGACACCATCATGGATGCCTTAACCCGCTATCACCGTATGCAGGGCGAGTTGACTCTGTGGCAAGCGGGTACCGATCATGCGGGGATCGCGACTCAGATGGTGGTGGAGCGCCTGCTTGAGGCCGTGGGGAAGACCCGCCACGACCTCGGCCGCGATGCCTTTATTCGACGGGTGTGGGCGTGGAAGGCTGAATCCGGCGGCACCATCACTCGCCAGCTACGACGCCTGGGGGCCTCCCTGGACTGGGCGCACGAGCGTTTCACCATGGACGATGGGCTCTCCGGCGCGGTGCGCGAGGTCTTCGTGCGCCTGTTCGAGGAGGGGCTCATCTACCGCGGCAAGCGCCTGGTCAACTGGGATCCGGTGCTCCACACCGCCGTCTCGGACTTGGAGGTCCTGTCCGAGGAGGAGAACGGCCATCTCTGGGATCTGCGCTACCCCCTGATCAACGGCCAGGGCCACATGGTGGTCTCCACCACGCGCCCGGAGACCATGCTGGGGGACTGCGCGGTGGCGGTGAATCCGCACGACGAACGCTACCGCCATCTGATCGGTGAATTCGTCCAGCTGCCCCTGACCGGGCGGCGCACCCCCATCATCGCCGATCCGCACGCCGACCCGGCGCTCGGCACCGGCTGCGTCAAGATCACCCCCGCCCACGACTTCAACGACCATGAGGTGTGGCTGCGGCATCGGGACGAGACCGCCATCGCTGAGCAGGCCCACGGCGGGCTCATCAACATCTTTACCCCCGACGCGGCCATCCGCGGGAATCTGCCGGAGGAAGGGGAGCTTATCCCCAGCGCCTACATCGGGCTCGACCGCTATGAGGCCCGCTGGCGCATCCTCGCCGATCTGACCGACCTCGGTCTGTTGGCCCGGACCAAGGAGCACCGACTCCAGCAGCCCCGAGGCGACCGCTCGGGGGCCGTTATCGAGCCCTATCTCACTGACCAATGGTACGTCAAGATCAGGCCGCTGGCGGAGCCGGCCATCGCCGCGGTGGAGGATGGACGCATCCGCTTCGTCCCGGACAACTGGAAGAACACCTATTTCGAGTGGATGCGAAATATCCAGGACTGGTGCATCAGCCGCCAGATCTGGTGGGGCCACCGCATCCCTGCCTGGTACGACCGGGAGGGTAATGTCTACGTGGGCCGCTCGGAGGCGGAAGTACGCGCGCGTCATGGCCTGGCGCCCAATTTCCCGCTGGAACAGGACCCGGACGTGCTCGACACCTGGTTCAGTTCCGCCCTGTGGCCCTTCTCGACCCTGGGCTGGCCGGAGCGGACCCCACGCCTGGAAGCCTTCTATCCCACCTCGGTGCTGGTCACCGGGTTCGACATCATCTTCTTCTGGGTCGCCCGCATGATTATGCTAGGGCTCAAGTTCATGGGGGACGTGCCCTTCGAGGAGGTCTACATCCACGGCCTGGTGCGGGATACCCACGGCGAGAAAATGTCCAAATCCAAGGGCAATGTGCTCGACCCCATCGACCTGATCGACGGCATCGACCCGGAATCCCTGGTGGCGAAACGCACCCAGGGCATGATGCAGCCTCACCTGGCCGAGAAGATCGCCGCCGTAACCCGCCGCGACTACCCCCAGGGCATCCCCGGCTTCGGTGCCGATGCCCTGCGTTTCACCTTCGCGGCCCTCGCCTCCACCGGCCGGGACATCAAGTTCGACCTGGGTCGGATCGAGGGCTACCGCAACTTCTGCAACAAGCTGTGGAACGCCTCGCGCTATGTGCTCATGAACACCCAAGGCGAGGATTGCGGGCCGGCCGGGGAAGAACTCCGGCTCAGCGCGGCCGACCGCTGGATTCGCTCCTGCTTACAAGACACTATCACCGCGGTGGACGACGCGATCCGGGGCTATCGCTTCGACCACGCCGCCCAGGCAATCTACGACTTCACCTGGAACACCTTCTGCGACTGGTACCTGGAGCTGTCCAAGCCGGTGCTCACCGGCGAGAGCGCCGCGCCGGCGGCCAAGCGAGGCACCCGCCATACCCTGGTGCAAACTCTGGAGACCCTGCTGCGACTCGCCCACCCCCTCATCCCCTTCATCACCGAAGAGATCTGGCAGCAGGTCAAGCCCCTGGCCGGAAGCAAGGGCGACACCATCATGCTGGCCCCCTTCCCCAAAGCCGACCCCGGCCTTGTCGATCCGGGCGCGGAGGCCGAAATGGGCTGGGTCATGCAGTTCGTCCTGGGCATACGGCGGATCAAGGGCGAGATGGACATCGCGCCCGGCTGGCCCCTGCCCGTCCTGCTGCAAAACGCCTCCGACCTGGATCTCGAACGGCTGGAGACAAGCCGTAAATACCTGGACGCCCTCGCCCGCATCCAATCCATCCAGGTGCTGATGCCCGACGTCCAGGCGCCCGAGTCCGCGATCGCCCTAGTAGGCGAGATGAAGGTCCTCATCCCCATGGCCGGACTCATCGACCAGGAGGCGGAGCTCACACGCCTCGGCAAGGCCATCGGCAAGCTGGAGGCGTATCTGGCGCGGACCCGCAAGAAGCTCGCGAATCCCGATTTCGTGGCCAAGGCACCGCCGGCGGTGGTCCAAAAGGAACGCGACAAGATCGCCGAGCAGGAGGCGGCACTGGCGAAAATCAAGGAACAGGCGAAGAGAATCCGCGCACTTGGCATAATGGATCCATGCGCCTCACCACCGCCCAGCACCACACCATCCGTCAGGTCGTGACCGAATTCTTCGGCCCCGGCGCCCGACTGCTGCTGTTTGGCTTGCGCACCGACGACCGGCGGCGCGGCGGCGACTTCGATTTCTACGTCGGGGTCTCCGGCCTCACCGAAGAGGAGATTACCCACCGGTCGGTGAAGGCCCGCTCCCGCCTTTTCCGCTCCAAGGCGTTCGCCGGCCGCAAGGTGGACCTGGTGATCCGCAACCGCGACTCCGACTACCGCGCCGAAATCTACGACGTAGCCACGCGGATGGGGGTGGTGTTGTGAGCGACAAGATCGAAAAGCTGAAGATGCAGTTGGAACGCTGCCAAGCACACGCCAGCTTCCTGAACGAGAGCCTGAAGGCGATGGTGGCCGACCTCCCCTTCGACGCCGACGCGCTCGCCCGCTACTGATCCGCACCGTCCAGAGTGGCCTACCTCGACCAGTTCGCCTACCGCCTCAGCCGCCTCCAGGACACCATGGGCCGACAGCTCCTCCCGCTGATCCTGGAAGTGGTCAAGGAACCCCTTCCGGAAGAGGCCACCTTCATGGAGAAGCTCGATCGATTGGAGCGACTGGGCGTCGTCCCTAGCGTCGAGCAATGGGACGAAATCCGCGAACTGCGCGACGCCCTAACCCACGACTATCCCGAAGAGGCGGAACACCCCGCAGCCACCATCAACCAGGCGGTGGCCGCGGCGCGCTCACTGGTGGAGATCCTGGACGGAAACGCGCAGTGGCTTAGGAAGAAGCTACCATCATTACATTAAGGGCCCTTCCAAATAGGTTTGCCGGTAAACACGTAGATTTTGTCGCTTACCCGAAGCGCGTCATCGACGCTATGAGTGACCATGATCACAGAGGTGCCATGTTCCCGCGAAACGTCAATGACCAAATTCCGTAGGTCCACCTTAACAGCGAACCTACGCCTTCGCCCAAGCTACGAGCTAAATGTCAACACTACCTAGCCACGGGTAATGAGGAAGGGCACGAAGGCTACCCACCCCGCCCCATCGCGCGAGCCTGTCGCGAGCCGCGTAGCTCGACTATCAGTCGGTCCTTTTCTGCCAGCTCCCGGTCTTTCTCTCCGATGACCTGATCCTTCTCTTCAATAACCTTGCCCTTCCCCGCCATCCGGCGCTCCATATCTTCCAGCTCCGCCAGGATTTCATCTTCCACCTCCATGGTCCGCCTGATGTCCGGCTCGGAGACCGCACCGTTCAGCCACCGCACCACTTTTCGGTACTCCTCGGGATAGATCTCTTCATCGACATCCAGGATGTGTCCGTCGCCCTCGACCTTCCGATGCTGATCGAAAATGGCCAGGAGCTTTTCCGTGGCTGTCCTGCGCTCGGGGCCGAACTTGCGGGATCTAGATCACGAAGCTGAGGCCCCAGATTATCGAGGGCGGCAAAAAGGCGCCCCCGGCGTCCCAGCCCGATGACAAACCCCGCTGTATTTCGGCGTGGTTTGTGCTTTGGGGCGGGATGAGCCGTGATCGCGGCGATCCTTGGCCGCCTCAGGCTGGTGCTGGGGCTGTCTTGGCGAGGATCAAGGCGATTTTCTTGATGTTCTGGGCGGTGGCGGCGAGCAGGCATTGGCATGCGACGGCGATCAATCCTCTGAAGCGGGCGTAGCGGTGGCTATGCAGTTGCTTGGCGTCGGCAAATGGGCGCTCGACGGTTTCCTTCCTGCGCGTGTAGACCCGTTTTCCCCAATCGGTCAGGCGGTGGGCGTCGGTTCTATCTCTGGCGTCCTGCCAGACATGGTGGGTGATGAGCGGGTTTTGTTGGCGCTGCTGATGCATGAGGCGAGCAGCGGGCAGCCCTGGCAAGTGGCAGGGTCGCTCTTGTAGTGGCGATAGCCTATCCGGTCGGTGGTTGAGTAGGCCAGGAGCTGGCCTTGCGGGCAGCGGTAGCCGTTGCTGTCCGGATCAAAGGAGAAGGCCTTCTTGCGCATCATGTCGGGACGCGGGTGCGGGCTACGCCGATAGCCGGTGACGCCGAGGATCTCCCGGTCTTCCAGCCCCTTGGCGATGCCCGCCGTGGCATGGCCCGCGTCCAGCCCGACGGCGCGCGCGTCAAGATCAAAACGCTCTCGCTGGCGTTCGAGCCGGTCCAGATAGGGGATGCTGTCATGCACGCTTCCGGGGTAGTGTGGGTATCGGTGATCATGCCCAGCCGCCCATCCACCGTCCGGTGGCCCAGATAGAAGACCCCCTTGGGCTTGCCGTCGCGCACCATGTATCCGGCCTCCGGGTCGGTGCGGCTGACCTTGGCCTCCTTCTCCACCGGCTGCCGGGATTTCTGCTTCGGGGGCTTCTTACCGTGGGCCGCGCGGTCTTGCCCCACCGCCTCGTCCAGCGCCTCCCAGTAGTCCGAGCGCAACTTGGCCATCACCTCGCGGTCGACGCGGTGCTTGTCGGCGTTGGCCTTCAGGTGAGTTGAGTCCGTATAGAGCACCGTCCCGTCCACCAGGCCATGGGCGATGGCCTGCTCGACGATGCCGTCGAAGATGTCCTGCGCCACACTGGTGTCGTTATAGCGCCACCGCCGGTTCTGGCTCAGGGTCGAGGCATCGAACACCCCATCGGTCAGGCGCAGCCCCAAGAACCAGCGATCACCTCGATCTCGCGCACCTGCTGGCGCTCCGAGCGGGTGCCGAACAGGTAGCCGATGAACAGGGCCTTGAACATCACAACCGGATCGAGCGCCGGGCGGCCGTTGCCCGGGCAGTAAAGCCACGCCACGCGCTCACGGATGAAGGCAAGGGTCTGGATAACTTTAGCCTCTTCAGGGTATGCATAAGGTTATATTATGCAAGGAAAAGCAGGTATTTCAGGCGTTCACACATTTCGGAAGCTAAAGTCAGAGCGATTATACGCTATTTCGCGCCCGATTTGCCGGTCTCGAACATCGCCGAGCTGAGTGGAGCCGCCCGACGATTAATCAGCTATTCATGAAGTTACGAATCGGGATCGCCCAGGTTTGTAACGCTTCATCACCTCTATCGGGTGAGGTTGAAGTCGAAGAATCTTATTTTGGCGCACGCCGCGTTCGCGGAAAAAGGGTCGCGGAGCGGGCGGTAAAACGATCGTCTTCGGAATCCTGGAACGCCACGGGAAGGTTACACGGAAATCGTCCCTGACGCCTCCAAGAAGCAGCTACAGAGAGCGATCCGGGGTCGGGTAGCGCTGGAAGCAGCATCCACTCGGACGGCTGGAGAGGCTACACCGGGCCGGTGGACATGGGCAAAAGCATTTCCGGGTGCATCATGGTGATGCATGAGTTTGCCCGCGGTACGGAGGCGTGCAAAGTTCAATGGTGTTCCCCGACAAACGTTCCTGCTTCTCCCCTTGATGTACCCAACCACTTGCGACACTGCATACTTTGCTGGGATCGAAATCAGCATATGAGCATGGTCAGGCATCAGGTGCCCTTCTTCGATCCAGCTCTCTCGCTGTCGAGCCAACTCGTGGAAAACTTCCACGAGTTGGCGTCGCAATTGCTCGTACAAGATCCGGCGCCGACATTTCGGAATAAAAACCACATGGTATTTACACTCCCACTTGGAGTGGCTTAAGCCTTTGGCTTCGTCCATCGGGACCTCCTCTCACTCGTGTGCTTAGCGGCTCACGAGCGGAGTGTCCCAGATGGACTCTCAAAAATGTCAAACCTTCCCTGTCTCGTGCCAAACTCTTGCTGTACGAGAGTGCCTCTAGTCGGGATGGCTTCCCGCAAACGTCAAACTGTGCTGTCTCCCCGGCATAGCCGGGGGATTTCCCATTACTGTTTAATCGTCGGGCGGCTCCACTCAGCTCGGCGATTTTCGAGGCCGACAAATCGGGCGCGAAATAGCGTATAATTGCTCTGAGTTTAGCTTCCGAAATGTGTGAACGCCTGAAATATCTGTTTTTACTTGCACAACATAACCTTTAGCATACCCTGAAGATGCTAAAGTTATCCAGACCCTAGGAAAATCCATAGACCCAGTGAATGGTAACAAAGCCCTGGTCCGCCGCAAAACGGAGCGGGTAGGTTCCGGAGCGGAAATCGCCTAATATGACCGCCGATTCGCCACGGCATTCCCGGCGGCTACTGCCATGCTCGGAAGCATACCCCAATGCCATTAAGTCAGAGTAATTGATTAGCGACCCAGGATCGCGAAGGGTAGGCGTAATTAGAGGTCCGTGGGATACGGATGTGATCATATCTGCCGTATGAGGAGTTGAGCATAACGATTTGAAAAGGCGAATCCGCAGGCGTATCGTTTCCCGACATGAGCGAAGCGGAACTGTCAGAGCTGAGCGTCCAAGAGCTTATCGCACTTGTCATGGAGCTGCGAGAACAAAACGCGCGGCTGGCTGCGGAAATCGCTGCGCTCAAGCGCCGCCTCGAAGAGAAAGAAAGTTCCTCCAAGCGGCAAGCCGTACCTTTCTCTAAGGGTGAGAAGAAAGCGAACCCAAAGAAGCCGGGACGGAAACCCGGCGAGGGTAAGTTCAGCCGCCGCGATTTACCAACCGAAGAAGAAATCACGCAACGGACATCAGCGAGTCACCGAAACCGCAGGTGACCGCGTACTCCCTGGAGGTGCGCAAGTGCCTCAATTGCGGGCGCACGCTCCGCGGGCACAACACCCGCAAGTCGATCCGAGCCAACACGGAGCGACGGCGCACCGCGTGGGGAATGGCGTATTCACGCGCCCCCATGCTTTGCACTGCAATGGCCTGCGTGATGTTCTGTGCTTCGCGGGTGTAGTCGTCTACTTCCCCGGTATGATGGCGCCGCCACAGCGCGATGCCATCTTTGAACGATGTTTTGAGCGTCTCCCCGAAGGCACGGGCCAACCAGGCTTTATCTTCGAGCACCTTGTCGATCGAGCGGATGATGTGGTAACAGCACTTTTGTTGGGCCACCAGTTCCAAAGCCCAGGCGTCGTACACGTCAGCGCGCGGTCGGTATGCATCACGCCGCCATAATCCGATGGGATGAGCTCGCGGACCCCCTGGTGGCGATGACGTAAACGGATTTGGTAGACCGATGCCTCATCGGTGTCGAAGCCCATCATGTAAGCCGACTCGCCATTGATGCGCCAGCCGGTGTCGTCGGCAAACACCCGCTTGGCGTCTTTCACACTGGCACGCAACTGCTGGTATTCCTCCCCAACCTCCGCTTGGTTGCGCTTGCTGGATCGCGCTTTGAGTGATGGATACTCGTACAGCTCGCGCAGGATCGTCGGCACCTTGCGCATCGGTACCCCGATACCGTAGTGCAAAGCATGGGGGCGCGTGAATACGCCATTCCCCACGCGGTGCGCCGTCGCTCCGTGTTGGCTCGGATCGACTTGCGGGTGTTGCCCGCGGAGCGTGCGCCCGCAATTGAGGCACTTGCGCACCTCCAGGGAGTACGCGGTCACCTGCGGTTTCAGTGACTCGCTGATGTCCGTGCAGAAGGCGCGCTCAATGCGCGCCTCACCGAGGTTGGAACTGCCGCAGAACGGGCAGCGATCCCCTTGCAGCGGCACTTGGACTCGGTGCGTGATTTCTTCTTCGGTTGGTAGATCGCGGCGGCTGAACTTACCCTCGCCGGGTTTCCATCCCGGCTTCTTTGGGTTCGCTTTCTTCTCACCCTTGGAGAAGGGTGTGGCTTGCCGCTTGGAGGAACGTTCTTTCTCTTCGAGGCGGCGCTTGAGCGCAACGATCTGATCTCTAATCACGCCTAGCCCTTTGCGATCCTGGGTCGCTAATCAATTATACTGACAGTCAAGGCACCAAGGAAACCCCAGAATCCTATCTGGAATCAGGGTTCGATGGAGGCAAGCTCGTTAAAGGAAGAAAAAGCAATATCCTTGTCGATATATGGGTTGTCTGATTATTGTTCGGGTGTTCGCAGCCAACGTGTTTGATGGGGAAGCGGCTCGTCAGCTCATAACGGAGCTGTTCTCATTCCTTCATGCCATCACAAAAATCCGGGCCGACAGTGGTTATTCTGGCCCGGAGCTTTCCGATTGGCTCTGGCATCCAATTCGGATGCCTGATCGAGGTCGTTACAAACAGGGTTTCCCGGCTTCCACGTGTTACCTCGTCGATGGGCGGTTGAAAGAACCTTTGCTTGGCTAGTTCGAGCACGTCGATTAAGTGAAGATTACGAACGCAAGCCAACTTCGAGTGAAGCTCAGGTTTATTTCGCATCAAGTCGCTTGCTTCTCCGACAGATCTGTAATAACCAAATAACCAGATGCCCTATAAAATGACCGTTGAGTGATTTTCTAGTAACTTATGTCTTGGTCTGGATAACTTTATCATCTTCATGGTATGCTAGGGTTATGTTATGCAAGGAAAAAAGTATTTCATGCGTTTACACATTTCGGAAGCTAGATTCAGAGCGATTATACGCTATTTCGCGCCCGATTTTCCGGCCTCGAACATCGCCGAGCTGAGTGGAGCCGCCCGACGATTAATCAGCTATTCATGAAGTTACGAATCGGGATCGCCCAGGTTTGTAACGCTTCATCACCTCTATCCGGTGTGGTTGAAACGGAAATCGTCCCTGACGCCTCCAAGAAGCAGCTACAGAGAGCGATTCAGGGTCGGGTACCCTGGAAGCAGCATCTACTCGGACGGCTGGAGAGGCTACAACGGGTTGGTGGATATGGGCTACAAAAAGCATTTCCGGGTGCATCATGGTGATGCATGAATTTGCCCGCGGTAATTGCCATATCAATGGCATTGAGTCATTACCGGGAGGGAGGAAGATATCTCTGAGAGAATACTTACTCTTCTGAAAGAAAACCCACTCTAAAGTTATCTAGACCCTATGCCTTTTTAGACAGCCTCTAATATAATCTGCGAAAATTTGCGGATAAAAGCAATGGGCGCAGCACCCCCAAGTGCTGCATGAGGAGATGTGAGTTTTTGTACAGTTTTCTTTTTCTAAGGTGCCCTGATATGAGTCATGTAGTTGCACAAATAGAACTCAGTAATCCCAAAGTAATCCCAAAGTAATCCCAAAGAACCGGATCTGGTTCCTGTTAAAACCAAGGCGATGGCTGACACGGGTGCGCTTATGCTCTGTATGCCCGAGCATTTGGCTCTACAGTCGAAACTCGAAACAGAGTCGGTGCGGGAAGTCTTCTTAGACGATGGCCGACATAAGAGTGCCCCCTATGTCGGGCCGATCCGTGTCAGTTTCGGAAACAGGTTTTGTGAAGATATGGAGTTAGTCACATCCTCGGGCCGGAGAGAGGTTACACCTGACCCGACAAGCCCGAATATCCCACATGCCCGGGTAAAATTGCTGAGGTAGTGTTCCAACTTTATTTTTCAGGGTCCGAATAAAAATGCTAATCAACACCTTGTACACTCGGAAACAACAGAGTTACAGTAAGCGTTCAGCCCCCCGCTGTTTTTGCTACCTCCACGGCACGGCAGATTCCGGCACTCCCTGCCGGAATGACGTGGTGGGGGCTGAACGGTTACGAGTTACAACACCATTATTGTTGATATAAGGGATCGAATCGGCGTGCTTTGGTGTAGAATCCATGCAGTATTGCACAAGGGGACCCCACCATGTCCGACCAGAAGACCACCCACTTCGGCTATAAGCAGATAGTGGTCGGGGAGAAAGCCGCTCAGGTGCGGGGGGTCTTCGATTCCGTAGCCACCCGCTACGACCTCATGAACGACCTGATGTCCCTGGGGGTACACCGCCTCTGGAAACGCCGGACCGTAACCCTGGCAGGCGTGCGTAACGGTCAGCGGGTATTGGATCTGGCCACCGGGACCGGGGACCTATCCGAGCGCTTCGCCGGCCTTGTGGGCAGGGAAGGCGAAGTCGTATCCACGGACATCAACGCCGCCATGCTCGCCTGTGGTCGGAAGCGGCTGGCGGATCTGGGCGTCGTGGGCAACATCCGCTACGTCCAGGCCGACGCGGAGGCCCTGCCCTTCCCCGCCAACCACTTCGACTGCATCAGCATCGGCTTCGGCCTGCGTAACGTCACCCGTAAGCAACGCGCCCTGGAAGAGATGTCTCGAGTCTCGCGACCTGGCGGCCGGGCCCTGGTCCTGGAGTTCTCCCACCCCGCCAGCCTTCCCCTGCGCAGGGCCTACGACCTCTACTCCTTCTCGGTCCTGCCCGTCCTGGGGCGCCTGGTCGCCGGCGATGCGGACAGCTACCGCTATCTTGCCGAGTCCATTCGGATGCATCCGCACCAGGAGACCCTGCAGGCCATGATGGAACAGGCCGGTTTCGAGCGCTGCGAATTCTTCAACCTCAGTGGCGGCATCGTCGCCATCCACCGGGGCTACAAGCTGTGAGCGCGGGGCTGCCGATCCCGGACGCGGCCCTGGCGGTCCTGGAGGCAACCATCAATCGCTATCTCGCCCTCGACCCCGAGGGGGCGGTGCGGCTTGCCGATCTCCACGGCAAGGTGTTCCTGGTCGAGGTTACCGGCTTCAACACCTGCTTCTACCTGATACCGGGTCCCACCGGGATGCAGCTCTACGGCGACTATGCGGGCGGGCCGGACTGCGTTCTGCGCGGCGCACCGCTGGCATTGGCCCGGCTGGGCACCGCGGGCCGGAAGGAGGACCAGCTCTTCTCCGGCGAAGTCCGGATTGAGGGCGATACCCACCTGGCCCAGGCCCTGAGTGATGTCCTGTGCGGTCTGGAAGCGGATTGGGAGGAACAGCTCTCGCGGCTGGTCGGTGACACCGTCGCGCACCGGATCGGATCGCAGGTGCGCGCTGCCGGGCACTGGGGTCAACGTACCGCCGACACCCTGACCGAAGACATCAAGGAATACCTGCAGGAGGAAGTCCGCCTGCTTCCCGGCCGCTATGAGGTCCGGGCCCTCCTGGACGATATCGACTTGGTGCGCGATGGGGTGGAACGACTCGCCGCCCGGGTCGAGCGGCTGGCAAAGTTGCAGGACAGTTCTATCGGCGACCAGTGATCTTGGTACGGATACTCTCGACTCAACGCAAATGGACGCAAATAAATGCAACGAGATCAAGAACTGTCGATGATGGCGAGCCTAGCTCGAACGATTTGCGTTGATTCTCGTTCATTTGCGGCAAAAAGGAATTCCCAGTGGAAAAGTCGAACCGATGTTATCGGTATCAGCCCGATGACAAACCCTGCTGTATTTCGGCGTGGTTTGTGTTTTGGGGCGGGATGAGCCGTGATCGCGGCGATCCTTGGCCGCCTCAGGCTGGTGCTGGGGCTGTCTTGGCGAGGGTCAAGGCGGTTTTCTTGGTGTTCTGGGCGGTGGCAGCGAGCAGGCATTGGCATGCGACGGCAATCAATCCTCTGAAGCGGGCGTAGCGGTGGCCGTGCGGTTGCTTGGCGTCGGCAAATGAGCGCTCGACGGTTTCCTTCCTGCGCGTGTAGACCCGTTTCC
>Ga0209782_1001382_pt1 | contig 12561 bp, 6 predicted proteins | sample WorMetmaBAHAMAS1_FD_187390 | JGI IMG/M metagenome (GOLD analysis project Ga0209782, IMG submission 187390) | Marine gutless worms symbiont microbial communities from Max Planck institute for Marine Microbiology, Germany - Inanidrilus... | ecosystem: Host-associated > Annelida > Digestive system >... | reverse complement strand
CTCGATCCCTTTCCCTTTTTGGGTGGCTGCTGAACAAAAAGGCGGCCAGGGTTGAGGTTAATATATCGCTGGCCTTCCTATACTGGGTAGGGATAGCTCTCCACCCCTGACCTTTCGTCCCTGATATAGCCATATATTTGTGCTGAAAAGTGATGTTAAACACCAACTAACAACTTGAATTCTGCCGGTCTGCACTTGATAATTTGCTGTGTAATGATGCATGTGCAGACTTCGTGATGTTTGCCATTTACACGGGCAGTGATTAACATGTCGTTTCAATTGCAGAAAATTACTGAAGAAAAATATGATGTGTCTATCTCAAGCTTTGATGGCAATCTTGTAGTTCAGCGGCAGTCAGCACCTTGTATTACTTGTAACATTTCTCTTACGTCTCCCACAGTGAAAGATGATTCGCCACAAACTGGTAAATCTTTAATATGTTAATTATATGCGATAGAGCACATTCTGGAAAACTACACTTTTAGATCAATCGAGGGGTTAAAGTGCCATGGGATGCAAGGGAAGGTCATCCCCCTACCTCAAATTTAAAGGTGGAATGCATTTTCCACCTTATTATTCTAAGGGATGCATAGGAGAAGTAAGGGAAATGTATGTCACGGCTCAAAAAGTCATTAGAAACTCAACATGTAGGCTTGACTTGAAGTGTTCTCATTATATACAAGTCATGCAGTACACTTAATTTTTACACTAATTTGATGATTTAAGAGATGAATAGTTGACTATTTCAGTTACAACATTTTTAATGATATCGAATTGTTAGTTGTAATTTCTGGGTTGCACAAACCAGAAAATGATTAGTTACTAACGATGTAAGAATTTTTATACTTACAGTTGCATAGGGCAGGCCCACTTTAGTGGCTATGAGGCCCACAACTAGGCCACTAGCAGCAGGGGCTCAAACCACCTCTAATTTCCTACTTTAGCCCCTGGGTCCAACTAACTACATCTTGCTTGTTCTGGAAATGTCACTTCTGTCGCGACGGTCGTGAACGGACATTGTGTTGTTTATAGATAGTATAGATCGGAGATACCTGCTTTACGGGGTAAATAATGTTACCCTCTGTGTCGTTTATATGAGTGTGACGTCACCCTTATTGTGACGTCAGCGTTACTCTTACGTTTTTAATGTGAGAAATAGTATGCAGGGTTATAACTTCAGATAGTGGCACCATATGAAAAATGTATGTGTTAAACTAGTCGACCAAACAGTGTATAATGCATACTGATATATAAATTTAAGCCTGATAGATTAATGAGATTTAGTACATTGTTAATTCTGTTATGCCATTTTATGAAATAAATACTGCTTAAAAATGGATTAATGTTTATAGGTCATTGTATTCTATTTATCACAGCCATCACTAAAAGCACTTCACCTCATATGTAAAGTTGGCATATGGTTATAGCAACTAAAAAGTTTTCCATCCCGATGGTAAAGGTAAAGTAGTAGCGTGAATATTTAATAGAGAACTACTAATCATAAGCATCACCAAGTCACTGCAAAACTGGCAGGATGGCCAGCATGCCGAGTTTTTTTTTAATTTTGGAGGTTCCCATACCACCTGCAGTCTTTTCATCTTAAATTTCGCCTTGATCAGTATATACTATTGTTACCCCTGCAAGGCAATAAAACACCTACATGCCATGATTTGGCACAAATTTGGAACTAGCTGTTTACCTTATTGACTGACCCGGGCTAAATTTAGCTTGCACGAGTAGACTCATTGGACCCACCATAAGTAGGATAGTGACAAAGTGATATATAGAGTTTTTCACCTAATCTTCTTTGGATCTTACGTGTAGTTTTTTTTCACAAAGGGATGCTTAAAATTTTTGGGGAAGATTTGATCTTATTCTTTTAATAATTAGCACATTCATTACTCCGTTATTTTAGTCCTTCTCTTCAGTACTAGCTAAGATATTGGCTTGGAATAACATCCTTGAAGTGAACTATTTTGTGTTGAGTAAGACATAAAACTTTAATAACCAAGTAAATCGTATCTTTTAGTCCTTGTGTCTTCATCGTTTTGATACAGCTGTTTTCCCATGTAGTACTTGTAGTTTACAGTAACTACTCAGGACAAATTTCTTATGTTTTAGTAACAAGAAGCATTTGAAAAATGTTGGGCTCATTTGCCACTGCGAGCCGCCGCACGCCCATTCACCAGGTGTCACTACTGTCGCACGTGCGCATCGATGTCCACGCCAACGACAACGCGTGACAGAGGGGACCACTATGGCCCCATGGAATGGGCCCAATAATATGTGATGTGCTGCATTTGTATGTTGATGTTGTACGGTAGCAACTAGCAAGTTGTGTGTTGTGTTAGAATCAGATGAGTATCTGAATACAGAGCTGTGTCTGCAACTGCTGGCTGCACTTCGACATACAAAGTGGTTCCGGGTAACATATTAACTATTATCATCTGTTGGTGTGGTTGTAGATTAGCTAGATGTCTGAAGTATGGTATATTCAAATTATGTTATACTGCTTTAAATTAAGTATGTGTGATGCTGCAGCGAAGTTTTATGTTTGGTTAGTGTCATTAGCCGGCATCACATGCATTCAGTGCATAGATACAGTCTATACAAGGTGCACCAATAAAAAGCAATCACTTAGGAAAAATTCATTAGCTCAGTAATTGTAATAGATTTTATTACTAAAATTGCAGTTTTTACAGAGGAGGATTTAGAGGCTATATATGCAGCAAATTTTATTACGACATTTGCTTTGATTTAAAAATTGCATCTGTTTGAACTTAAAAGTACATTATTTAAGTGAACAAGTAATTAAACCGAGATTCTGATGTAAAAATGACAGAAAATGTACCAGATTGATATGCCAATGGATTATCATGTGTGGGGTGCATTGACGCAATGCTGGATTAACTTATATCGCCCCTGTGCACAAACACTATCAGAGATACATGCCAAAGCTGACCAACATTTCCAAACTAAAAGATTGTTTTGTTGATGACATGGAATGATTTGCTGCAAGCATTCATTGATATTGAGGCTTTGGTATCATTTTGCGACAGACTTTGATTATTGCTGCAGCTGTTGATCATTCAGAATACTATATATTAAATAATAAGTGAGTTATAGGCAGCCAACATTCATCACTAAAACGAACGTTGGCGAAAAGTCGTGCAAAGTTTGATTTGTTATTCGTGAATATTCGATGCACAACTGCATGTTACTTGAAAAATTGTAAAGTTTTAATTAACAGCTATATCTATGGAACCATATAATTAGTTTTAGTAAAATTTGCAGGATAGTTGTGTGGATATTTACATGCAAATTCTGAAAGTTTGGCTCAAATCCCTGTTACCTTTGCTGAAATACACAGTATTTTCTTGGGAATTGTTTTTTATTGGTGCACCTTGATATCTATATGAGCATGTGTCCGTGTGTTGATCATGACTGCAAGTTTTGTAAAAACGGCTGAACCAATCAAGGCGCTGTTTGGGTTGTGAACTTGGGTAGGCCCAAGAACCATGTATTAGATGCAGGTGCATATTAGTGCCACCTGGCAAATACGAATGAACAATCCATGCTCGATGCAGCTATCACTGACTGTCAGCATATGCTGAGGTTCTTGTTTTATCATTCTGTTTATTGCAGAAACACGTGCGGATTGTGTGTTTAAGGCAAAGATAAGCAACGACCAGAATGGTGTTATTCTAGTGCGCATCTTACGAGACCTGTGCCACCGCATACCTGTATGGCAGCCGCTGGGACAGTGGGTGAGTCGGGCTGTTTGACTGGTACATTATTGCAGTTGTCGGACAGCACAAGCTGTAACAAGATCGGATAAATGGAGTGAAAATTAATGCCATTTCAGCTGGTTTGAATCAATAAATATGATGTTTGAAGAAGTTTGAAGTTGATGGTAGAATACATGAAATGATGTTAATCATGAATTTTGCGGCAAAATGTACTACCAGTTTTACCATATCAACATTTTTGCTTGCTAACCTTTGGTTTTTACTGCACAGGCTTTTCCATGCTTTTTTTCACAATTAGTGCAGTTAGGCTGGGTCCCCAAAAGAGAACAGTTTGAGATAATTGGAGCAGATATTTACAGACCACAAGCCCTACATGTAACCCGGCTAAGGTATCAAGGAATGTTTGTTGTGTATATTGCAGACAAATTTTTATGTAATTACAATTTACAATCAATATACTGAAACTTAAACATATAATTGTGTATTAACTTATTGCTTGATATGCAGTTAGTCAGCTGTTATTATGGCTGCATTGTTTTTTTTTTCGTTTGGTGTATCTGTTTTCATAAAAGGTTGTCTGATAGTTGTAATAGGGAATTAACTACTCAATAGATGAACTGATCCAGTTACAACTGTTGGAGTCATTCTGCTTGCCTGTTTTACAGTATGCAGCGTGTGCCATTAACAATATTTTATATACGAGTTTGTATATGTGGTCTTGGGTCTTGGCCAGTTAGACTTTCATCATTTCCCTAACCGTTTATTAAACGGTGTTTTTACTCAAGCAATAATGTGGTTCTGTATATGGCTAAGCTAACCTCGCTATCAGATGAGTTTCGCCTTTTGTGTACCAAAGTTGGTCCACATAGAGCACCACGGCTGTCGATGTCTATCAAAACGACATATATCGACAGCCAACTGATTGGAGACTGCATACCAGCTCCAAAACCCTCTCACTCACCAAAGCAGTGCTCAAATAACAATTGTTTATAGGAAACATGTTTGAGTTCAACGATCATAAATACTATCGGCAAAAACTGACAGTGCTAACTATCACACGGTATTTAACTTTATTGTACAGATTTGTAATTATTTTTACAACAGGGTGCAGTTCCCATGACGTAATTTCATATATGTTTTTAATATGCTGTTCATTCACATGTGTGGCAGTAAAGTTGCCATATCTCTTAAACTATTATAGATACAGAAAAGATATATAGACATCAGTTTTGTCAGATTTCTGAAATTTTTTCCAATAAGCCATTATACGCCCCAAAATTCCAAGAGATTCTTGGTTAGTATGGGGGGCTTTGGAAGCCCCCTGGTCACTAACGTCGTGAAAAATGGTTGGGCAGCAGTGGGTTAACAGGCTGGTGTTAGCTTTGGCAGGACTCTCCCCGTTTTTCAGTGGCCAAAAGAAAGAAAATTATACAGTGGGGCCAGTGGGCACTTCCAACTTTGTGATGCTAAATCACAAGAGACCTGCCAATGTAGATCATGGAAATTGTTGGGGTATAGTATATATGTCACATAGGTGGTTCTCACTAGTGCACATATTGATTTTGGGGGTACCCTCCCCATTTACTGGGATCAAAATGGCAGTTGGGCAAAATTTTTGACAAGATCCTTTATTGGCGACTGACTATTTTACCATGAGAACGACTTATGAACTCTTGTCTTCCTCTACTTCCTGTGTATTTTCGTGTGACTGATGAGGGAATGAATATGGGAAACCATACAGTAATTAGTTACTATCAGAGTATACCATGCCAGATTTGGCGGGATCGGTTGAATAATAACGGAGATCGGTGTAATGTTATAGGTGTGGGGTAGGTCATTTTTCGGTAGTCTTGCAGCAGTGCACTGACCATAACATCAAAATGGCAGATCAGATCTCCATGAAATTTGGTATCGATATCATATTTCCACTGGACATTTTCTGTTCATTCAATTGTATTCACTAGGTGGTGCCAACAGCTCAAGAACAGGCAAGTCATGCCGAACTTTGTCTTGCACATGTAGTTGTGATTTGTGTTGCATATAGTATGTGATATGATTAATAGCTTATCAGTTGATAAGTGACTACTAAACCATTGAATTGTATGTGTGTGCAACTTTCAGATTCCTCCTATGGCTTACAGTTTAAGTCAACTCATCGGTTAAATTTTGCCATTAAAACTTTATTACCGTGTACATATTTTGAAATTTTGAATTATTACTAGGCTTTGGAGTTATTGGTGGAAAAGTGTCTGTCAAGTTCCATTCACCAGCTGTCGCCAGCTATTGGTCTGCGACTAATTTTTGAATCGGTTGCGTCTGGCATTCTGCTACCGGGTACTTTCAGCCTGCTGTTTGCAAATCAGTTTATCAGCTATTGATTCAGTTCTTTCTGATGTCATCTTTGAATAATTACAGCTTGTTTATTTCTTTCAAATTCTTGGTCAGGAATTACATGCATCAGTATTGGAGAATTTGCAGTGCATAATTGAAGCAGCATAGGAGCGTTACGTTGATACCTTCTGACAAATGCCTGTTTTCCATTTTAGTGCTGTACAGTATTCTACTGCTAAGTTATTACGTTTACAGAAACTAGCAATTATTTTATGATGTCACCGTGTTCCTCATAGTCCAACCATATGTATGACTATGCAGTGTATGCTGCACATTTTACGCAGTGTAAGTTGGTCACATGTGGTCAGTTTGTTGATCACTGTGTGATGTGGCGTAGCATGCTGATTGAAGGTTGATTGGTGGTATTTTGTTAGGTGGGCCTGGTTTGCTAGACCCATGCGAGAAGGAATCTGTTAATGCTGTGGCGTCACTATCAGTGCAGCAACGTGAAGACATCACCTGTAGTGCTCAGGTTTTCTAGCCGCATTGCTCTTTTTGGTCTGTGTTTGTGTGTGTGTGTCTGTGCTGTAAAAGGAAAACAGTTTGAGCTGTCAACACGAAACTTGGTAGACATATACTCTATGACATGACCTCGGCATGCATTGACTCTGCAATCAAAATATCATGGTCACCGTATGCGCTGCTGGCGTGGTTATGGAGGCAGATGTGACTGCTTAGATTTCTAGTTGTAATGCTGCTTCTAAGAAATGTGAAACATAAATATTTACTCAGTCTTGGTTTTATCAAAGAAATAGCATTCTTTGCAGCTTTGTTTATATTTTTCTACATGGTTCATGATGAATTTAATAAATATGTTTACACCTCAGTGATAAAGACATATTTTTTGCACTTCTAGTTGACAGAGGATGAGATGCATAGAAATGATGATCAAATTTACTGAAATAAACTGGAATCTATATTCTCTGAGTAAAGTAAAACAAACCATCGGGATCTACACACATCAACCATGAATGGCCTTGTGGATGGGGGAACAGGTGACTGTGAAAGAGACGGCTTGTCTGGTAACCGAAAGCAGTCTTCTGACCTCCCTCCTCCGGCTAGCCGTGCAGTAATTCGTCATTACTTAGATGCTGCCAGAGTAACTGTTGGCAGAAGCTGATTACCTGATGAATACAGGTAGAGCGTTTGGGTTAGTCTGAGTGGACAGTCTTCTCAGTGCTGTATTAATGGGGAAATACAGACCGTGACAGTGACCTTACTAAGTTCATAAATACAAAATACAAAATTCCAAATTATATTATTTTTTAATCAGAATAGAATTTATAGACACCCACTAGCTGACCGTTGCAAATGCATTCTGACAGTTCTGGTCTGCTGGGCGCAAATTCGACTGGGATGACCAGAAATTCAGACGAGCAGCGTTTTCAGAGTTGTCAAAGGTGCTTCTAATCAAAATGAGAGAACAAATGGAAATGAAATGCAAGCACATCCTCCAAGCTTCAAAAATAAACGAAATAACTAAACATACATTGAAAGACTAGCTAGACAGTCAGTCAAGTTTAGAAATCAAGGAGACAAATTTGGGTGGAAACGACAATATTAAAAGATTTAGTTATAGAATCATATAGAGCGAGTGTGGTGATACAAATCAAACACAAATGGTAGGACAACAATAATGTGCATAGTAAGTCAACAGCTATGACCCCTAAGCAGTCAAAATTGTTCTGTGTATTCATGCTGGCAATACATGACCTTGACCTTTGACTTTAAGGTTAGTGCATGCTGAGCCACTGCCATGCACTGTGTGTCCACCAAGTTTGGTGTTGATAGCTCAAGTTGTTTTTCTTTTAGAACGCAGCGACACAGTCAGATGCCGCTGATAATCATACCCACGTATTGTCTACTGTCAGCAAGGGTAATGAATCACCAGTAATAGTGTCATTAGCTGTATCACTATTAATAGTCTTTCCAATGCATTTGGATAGACTCTGTTTCAGTTTTTCCATCTGTATGCATGTCGAACGATTACGTCGGCAATTTTTCAGTGGTTTTTGCCTCATTTTTTTGCATATCAGAAATGTGGTCGGTTCGACGCCTATTGTTCATGGGACAAACAGAAGTACTCAGATTTTAGAGGTGTGCAAATTCCGAATTTGGTAGTTTTCAGGTTGTTCTGCTTGCTCTGTTTTTCAATGTTTTTTAGAGGTATGCATTGGATAGACCCGAGTTCGATAGAACACAGATGTGCTTGTGCTAGCTGTTTTCAATTGCTCCAGATACATTCAGTCCGACAAGTGCACTGTGGCCATTTAATTTGTGTCTCTGAAACTGTTTTGTGTGCTTTTTGCAGCATGCACTACGGATGATTTCGTTTGGCGACATTCACAAAGTGCTTGGTATGGAGCCGTTATCGTCAGTGGCAGTGCCCCCAGGTCAGCGCAAACGTCCGCGGGACAATGGGGCCACTGCCGGTGGGTTGCAGCCTACCTAGGTTTGCATAGTCCTTAGATCATTGCTTTTCAGCGCGGTCTCAGATATCAAAAGAAATAAACGGCTCATGTCATTTTTTCTGTTGCTTACACAGAATTTTGTGGATGGATTTCCATGAAATTTTCCAAATGGTGATGTGCATTTTTGGGAACAATGGATTGGATTTTAAAGTGATCACAAAAATCAGACGTTTATAGTCTTCCGTATCATGCTCATTCCTTCTCCACTTTTACTATCACTTCTGTACTTCGTCTTTTCCTGTCCATTCCATTATTTACCCTTTATTCTCTTTATTCTGACCGTTTCCCTATCATTTTTTTACTGCTTTCAGTTCTCTTCTGAGGGAAATTTATAGTATTGTAAGTAACTTTGAATGGCTGCTCCTTATAAGTAATTGCTACTATGTTTTGAATGTTTAATAAAGTCCTGTAAGCTGGTGGATGTGTGAGCATTTCAAGCAGGTTGTAGCTCATTATGGTACTGCAATAAGGCAATACTCTTTATTAATGTAACTGCTGAAAAATTCAGCTTATAAGTCTCATAACTGTGCCTGATAACTCGTTCGTTCGTTCTATCACGGGTGGCGGTAAGCTGTTGGCAGTATTTCGACGTGCCTTCAGCCACCACCAGCGCTGAGGCCTAGGCCGGGTCCAGTGTAATGTGTAGTCCTCCTCCCAGGAGCTTCCTTACTGGGTCCCTAAGGATTTTACTGAGCTAGAATCAAAAGCCCAGAAATCTAATTTTCGGATCTGCTGAATTGTTAATGTCAAAATGCTGTTATGTAAAAATATAATTTATTACATCAGTAAATATATGGAAATAACAGTAATGAAAAACGAGATGAACGATGAAAAACACAAATTCTAGTCTTACAAAGTTTCGTGATATTACTAAATTTACAAATCAGTCGTCACAGCAGACCGAATAACTCACTTCACAAGCTGACAGAATATATCAAAAGCAATACAAAGGTATAGCACCACAGTCTACAACACAAGTCCTTGCCAGTAGCAGATCACTCAAAAAGACAACGAAACAACTCACACAGCTAGTTGCCCAACAAACGCATACACAACACAATGTGAGTCTCTTGTGGACACAGCAGGCTCACGAACTCGACTCCATACGTCACAGGACTGGCCTTCCATGTCGACACGACGATGCTGAACAGCAGCTCCTGCTCCAGGACGATCTCTCTTTAGTGGTCTTGTCAGTGACAACAACAGCAGTGGCTTCTGGGTGACTTCAACACCCAACAGAATCACCATGCAGCTTCTCACTTCGTCACACACTGCAGCGGGATCATCCACTAACTTGTTCTTATTACGATGGATAACACAGGCACACAGCCAGTACGTATTATCAGAGAAATTCTCTTTCTACAGCTCATATAGGCCCACAGCCTCTTCAGCCACACAATGTCCACAAGCAGCAGCTGGAATCTCTCTCTCCTAGTTCTGCCTGCCTTTTAAACACAATCACAGTCAGGCCACTCAGTAGGCATGCAAATTACACAAGCAGGTCTGGCCAACCACCATCCTGAATCATACCAGTGGCCAATCACATTCAAAGTATCAAGGATCCAAAAATAGGCTGTCATTCAGACATCCACAGATATGGCCTAGACCTTGCAAGCAAACTCACACAGGTAGCTACGTTACTCAGAAGCTAGACTCTACAGGTGATGACACTACATACCCTGCCAAGCTAAGTGAGATAAATACCGTCCACCTGCCAACACACGTCACGTCAGTGAGCACTCAATCAATAGCTAATACGGCAACACGGACGAACACGATAACACGGCCATTAATAGCCAAATGAACTAACTTGACTCAGTCAGCACGGCCACCGAATCTCCACACTTTATTAATGTAAGCGCTGAGGCTTAGGCCTGGCCCAGTGTGCTTCCCGTCTAACTCTGGGGCTTGTACTGTATATTTATAGAGCCTAGCTTAGCCGGAAGGTTTCTCTGGCAGGGTGCCAAAGTGCGACCCTCCTATAGGACCGCTGGCCCCTACCATCTGTTATCCGTACCGGCGGCTCTCACCACACCCAGACGCCCCCAATCCAGGTGTGATGGCCTGTCACATTTGAAAGAGGACACAGGCGAACCCTCTGTACCTGCCCAAGAATAATCTCATAGCATGCAGACACCTGACTCGACATGCCGGCAGCAACGGGAGTCGAACCCATGCCACCAAGCTAGCCAGCCAGGCCCACTGCACTGCGGCTCAGCGAGCACATTAGCCCACTGAGCCACGGAGGCAGGTCATGCCTGATAACTTGTTTAGTTCAAAATAAATACATAACTCTGTGATACTCAGTTGTACTGTGAATTTTGCTGCATTATTGGTACTTATGGCTATATTTGTGGTGACATGTTTACTGTGTTTTGTAGGTGATATTGACAAGAAGAAAACTCCCTGAGATATGCGGCTTGTATTGTAACGTTTATTGCAGTGTTACATATTACTGTGTTGTGTTCGTCGTGCTCTAGCCTATTATTTTCTAAGTGTTAGTGTGCAACTTGTAGAGGATATATTACATGCTGATGCTTTCTTGCATGAATGCAAACTTGAGCAACTGAATACATGAAACAAAGTAAATCAGCCACATATTGATTGAAATTGCCCAACTGTATTATGACAACAAACAGAACGAAAAATTTCTTTTGAAGTTGCAAAGAATTTGTTTGTTGTGATAATTAATACTCTGAATAACATACTAGTATGCAATTCATGGAACAGGCTTTACAAGGCCAGACGTTTTATTTTAAGCTTTTGAGCATAATTGCATTACTAACAGTTGCGCACTAACCAATTTATATTTTGTTTGTTTTCACATTATGCAGTACATTGAAATGCTGAAAATGTTATAAAACACGGTTTATCTGTTGCAGGTGATCAGTTCAGAAATAGTTAAGACTTGTTTGTAAATGTTGCAGATGTGCAGTTGAAGTAGCTGTAACTGTACTGGTGAACTGTACCTCCGTGGTGTACTATTACGCTGTGTTTGTGATGTTGCTGTACAAAACCGTGACGGTTCTATCACAGTCAGTGCATGTGTGGCGAGTTCTCATGTGCTGGTATTACAGATACTTCCTCAATTGGTCACCTTTGAGTTGACACAGCAGACAAACGTAGTGTAACATACGGTACATGCATCGGTTGCATTATTAGTTGAGTAGTTGAAAGATGAAACCGAACATGTGGTACACGTTAGTCATTGTCACAAAAATGTTCTGTCATCGTCACAAAGTTGTATTCAGCTTACATGGCCGTTCACTTTTTCAGGAATTATTATTTACAGCGTTTGCAAGATTGAATCTGCTGGCTGACATCACTAAGCAGATTATTGGGAAATAGAAAAAGTCAGATATCCAAAACTGTTAGTTAGCTAAAGAACTCGATAATCGGATTATCCACACATAAATTGCTGCAGCATGTGCAAAAGAACCACATTGAGTCATGCCAACCTATCAGCTCAGTTTGTTTCATACATGTATGTTGTTAGCTTCACAAGTTTGTTTCTCAGATGTGAATAATCCACATTTTACAGATTACTTTGCACTAGTAGTTGCATACTCATACTGTTGTAGTTGCATTACTGCATCCTTGTGGTTTCATTGTACTGTATTTGTCTGTGAGCAGTCAAACGATTTTTGTTAAAACTTGCCTGGGTGAGGATCGATGAATGCTGTTTAAGACATTGTTTTGCATCAGATTATTATTGTTGTCAAGAACTTTCAGTCTTAACAGCTGTGTTGCTGGTAAACAAACTGTCAGTTTGAGAGTAACATTTAAACACTTCTCCATAATGTACCACTATCAGTTAGAACATACTACACAAAGTATTGTAAAAAAACAAGAAGCAGTCAGAAGGTGTGAAAAGTAGGGAATGCAATCCCGCAGGGCCTAAAAAACACTTTTTTGTGTCCTAACGGACGAGTTGTTGGATTCTATATTCG
>Ga0209782_1001381_pt1 | contig 12562 bp, 9 predicted proteins | sample WorMetmaBAHAMAS1_FD_187390 | JGI IMG/M metagenome (GOLD analysis project Ga0209782, IMG submission 187390) | Marine gutless worms symbiont microbial communities from Max Planck institute for Marine Microbiology, Germany - Inanidrilus... | ecosystem: Host-associated > Annelida > Digestive system >... | reverse complement strand
AGCGCTTAAGCTTCCCGAACAGGGTCTGGGCTGAGCCCGGCTGCCAAACACCTAGTGCATTTTCAGCCTATCTGGACGCATTTTTGGCAAGCATTTTCATGCACTTTAGCGTAGTAATCTCACGTTGAAAGGTGTGTAAAATACAGGCATAAGACAGTACACCTGTAATCCATACCACCAGTCCACCATATGTTGTACTAAAAATTTGTTTGTGAATGGCAACTGTGTGTGTTTTGATGGCTGATAAAATACATTTTCCACTCTCAAGCAGAGACCCGTGGCAAGCATTCCGAGACTCATGGCTGTCGCTCCCATGCCACGGGCTAACGACACCACTGCTTTGGTGGCTCAATCTGATTTCACTTGACACTAAAGCGACTTGAAGTTGACGACTTGGAGCTAAAAGGACTTAAGTGAGTTTGGATAAACCAACTTTTGACTTAAAATTACTTTGCCTGTCATTTATTTCCTGAATGACGGCCTACCCACTTAAGGGCCAAAACTGGCTAGTATGCCGAATACTAGCCTAGTCAAAGCCTCGTCTGAATTTTGGATGGAGACTCGCGGTACGATATGAGTATCGTTAGCGGCTGAATGTTTAGCTAGCCGAATACTAGCCGGTGGTTATAGTAGTGTTAGCGTGAATTGAGTCCTATATAAAGAAATTACAGAGAGTGGGGTCTGGCAAGGGTCTGTGCCCCTCCCCAGTGTAAAATGTAATTGTAAAAACAATATGGCAGCAGCTGCATGTGCGTAAATGGCGAACTACTTCTCCTTTAGGCACCGGCTAGTATTCTACATATGTACCGCCAAAATCTTCTTCTGTAAACGCTACAAATTTAGGGAAAAATATAGTAAATTCCGGTGTCCAAGTAGCATAGACACTCGCACACACAGTTGCAGACAAATGCAATTGATTACCTTACTCACATGGCTGATGCACAGGCGTGGGTAATTGCTGTCACAAGACTTGATGTTTAACTGCTAGCTGTAGTGCCAACTTAGGACTGAATGCAAAATGCTGAAATTGTGTCAGCAGTTACTGTACTGATCGATGAAGTGAATGGTAATTAATGTGTCAGTGCAAATGAGAGTTTTTTTTATTCTACACTGTACAGTGGAGTGGAACTTGTAGCAGAGCAGGCTGAAAGTTGGGCGAGTGGAAGCAGAGCAATGAGCAGACATGATGGACATAGAGTGGAGTGCGGGAATTACAGAAATAGATCTGAACACAGAGAAGCGATTTTGCTGTTTGAGGATGCAAATTATTTTGGAAAATTTACCAGAGGGTGTGATACTTGGTACTGTGGCCAGACCAGTTTGTTACCAGACAGCTAATGAATGAATAGTGCTTGTTTTACACTATCTCTCTCACACTGCATGTTCGGGTGCATCGACATGGACTATTACTGAAGATGTCTGTAGTACGTAGCATGGCTGCTTTGTCTGTAACATGTACATGTCTGTGTGCTGGTCACAGCCGTGAGCCATGCAAAAATGGCTGAACCATTCGAGATGCCATTTGAATGGCAGACTCATGATGGCTCAGGGAACCGTGTATTAGATGGAGATACTCATCGATGCAGCCTTAGTACAGTCAAAAATGGGAGCGATGCGGGCTGTTACTTTCATTACTATACAACTTGTTTTATATTAGATTAGCAATGTATGACATGTGCCATTGCTAACAAGTAGGCTCTGACTTGTTCTTTGTTGTATAGTTCATCAAATCTGCAGGCAAGCCAGCTGAACACTTGGTCATCCAAGCCACATTTAGTGAACAGTAGTACAGCTGAAGGATTGGCACTATAAACAGACTCAGCATCATTTTTATGAGACCATCTGTCTGCATGCTGTTGATGGCATGTTCTGTTTGTTCATGTTGGTCTCTTGATTTTGATTTTCTAATTATTCTAACTAGGAACTCAGCTCTTGTAGATAGGCCACACGATGCTGTTATTAGTGATCCATGTACACAAAATAGAATGGTTTTAAGGATGATCTTTGTTTTAACATGCTTCAATACCTAATCTACAAGATGCACCAGTGACATAAAGGAAATTGTGGTGGATATATAATCCCAGTCTTGAAGACCTTTTGAAGATATGTTGTTGTTGTTTTGAGCAGGAATGTTTGCGAAGTGTTCCGGCATGAATCTGTGGCTCTGTGAGTTGCCACAGACCAGCGCTGTTGATAGTTCAGTGTCATGTGACCGCAGTCTAGCATGTGAGTTTCCTCTCAGTCCAAGCAGTCAGCTTATGTATGAGTCAGAGCCGTTGCAGGACCAGTGCTGTGTGGCTGTCCACGATCAACAAGACCAGACACAACTCGAGACAGGAGTCATCAGTCCGAGTGTTGAGGGTCTGATATTCACTGATAATGATGTGTTTCAGTACACGTTTGCCAATGACGAGCAGCCAGCAGCAGCAGCAGCCAGTGTGAGCAGCAGTGATGATGCGGTCAGCAGTACTGCTGTCAAGTACTGGACAGATGCATGGAAAATGACTGAAAGTGCTGCTGGGCCGACACTGACGCAGCTTAACAGCGAGGACCTCGACACAACATTACTGGATGACTTCGGTGTTTCATCAAGTGTGGACTGCACACAACAGCAACAATTAACTTGTGAGTCCAACATTACTACATCAGTATCTTCAACTGGAGCGACACTGCCTTGCTGGGCAGAGCAGATGAGAGATTTGCCGCGAGGATCAGCAGTGAAGCATCAACAGCAGCATGAGGTGATGTCACATCATCAACACGTTGAGAGTGTGCAGCAGCGCTGTGCACAGACACATTTCTCTCACACACCTGCATCAACGTCACACTCAGCTGCCGAAACACAACTATCTCTGGATCACTACTGGGAAGCCATTGAGAGCTTTCTGAAGAGTGAAGATGCAAGAATGGCCGCAGAAGCTTCTAACCATCAGCAGCAGATGATGCAGCTTGCAGCAGACATTAAGACAGAAGCTCAAGGTATCTTAATTTGTGTCCACCTGACTGTAACATAATGAACTAGGTCACATGATTGGTCATATTGTGTCGTGTGACGTTTCAAATAGAAATAAGTAAATTTACTGGTTTGTTGTAACCATGAGGCTTGATTCTAGAGTTAGAACAATCCACAAAAAACTGGACCAGACCCAGCCAAGTGAGTACCTGAATTGTGATGAAATGTGCCATGTTTTCTGCAACTGGTGGTGATAATTAGTTAGTAATCCAGTCCTCTACAGTAGATATATGATTACTGAATTGGTCTGGTACAGGTAATTGTGGATTGTTTTAACTCTAGAATCCAGCCTCATGGCTGCAATAGACCAATAAATTTTCTTATTTCTATTTGAAAATTCACACAACACGGTGGTGTTGACCAGTCATGTTTGACTGTGTGACTGAAGGCACTGGGACTGGTGCATCTAGGTAGTGATCAAATTCAGCCTGTAGAGCAATCATCCACGTTGATAAAGATGGTCCATTGTCAAAGGAGACATGCCAACGACACTAATTACAGATACTGTTAGACTGGTACTGATCTACAAAAATACACAGCACCAAGACAATCTACAGTGGACCTGATGTGATACAGAATCAGTACTAAGGTCTGTTGTAAATCTACTGGATTCATTACACGTGTAATACAAACACGGAATACACTTTTCAAAAATGTTGCAGTGCCTTTTTAGACATTGCAGTAGAGCTAAAATACTGTGACAGTGGGAGGCCGTGTCTGTCTGCTCATCTCACTGTCCCTGTTGTACATGCCCTTACATGAAATGACCACACTGAGCGACAGTTGTAACTGACAGACAATTTTTGAGGTTATAGGTTTGAAGGTCAACAGGTTGGCATCTGTGTGTGCCTTCATGACCTATTAATCACTAGTGGCTGTGCAATTGTAGTAACACTCGGCCCGTAAATCTAGCATAATTGAGGTTATTGTAAATAGAGTGGATGTTGTTTTGGTTGTCATGTTACAGATGCTAATTTAGATCACCAGCGACGTCAGATGGCTCTGACCAGCAGCAGCAGCGTTAAAGCCGATGCTGATGTTACTGATGCAGCAGCTGATGCCAGTGATAGTGAAGCATCTGTCAATGACAGTAAGCAACTCTGTGATTCTTATCGCTCTCACTGAACATGTGCACTGTATACATGTCATGGACATTTTCCTGATGAATCTGGCTTTGTCAGTTTTCCCACTGATATTCTTTTTCCAGTTGTTTTGAAAGAGAACTGTTGGAATATTTGGTACACGTTTTTACCATGCAGTGCTATGCCAGCTTGGTGTATGCTGCCTGCCTTCATGTGTATCTCTGTCCATCTGTCTTCAGATAACAAGTCGGTGTTCTACCAAAATTATTGAACGTAACATCATGCAAACAGTGCTGCACAATATTCCAGGGACTACAGTTTTCTGAGGCTAAAAATATTGGTAAATTAATATTTGATCCCATTCAAAATTTAAATGGGTTCACTGGTAATATGACGCCAAATGCAGGTGGCGTAAGTTAAAATCTGTGACACTTCAGAAACAACTCACTATATCTTGCAAATTGTACAAGACAGAAGCTTACTTTATTAAAAGCAAATAGATCATATGCCAGTAGCCTTAACTATGCCAAATTACATTTTCTGTTGCCTTTCATAGTGTCATCATAATGAGGGAAGACCAGGAATTTCAAATTTTGCACATTTTGATCATAACATGTTGTAGTGTACAGATGACAAACCACCCCAAAGGGGTCATGGTAGCCACATAATCCATTTTTACTGCACAATGCTATGCTTATTAGCACAGTATATGCTGCTATCATATGTCAGTCGGTTACAAGCCATTATCGTCTCAAAATGGCTACATGTAGATTGTAGAATCATGCAAACAATGCCACACAATAGTCCAGGGACTTTAGTTTTCTGATGCACAAGATCTCAGCGTAATTTGAACGGTGTCATCCCAACAGGGAACCCAGTGCAGGTAAGGTTGGTTGAGATTGGCATTTTTGACAAATAACTCGCTATAATGTACAGTGTAGCTGCATAATTTTTACTAAAGGTATACAAGAAGTCATCTGTGCTATATCAAATGGTTATGATGCTAGTGGCCTTAGATGACCCCTAACCACCCTAAACCACCCCAATTTCTACATTTTGCATTGCCTTTCATATCTTCATAACGGTGAACATAGAGACTTCAAATTTGGTACGCAGGTTGGTTATAGCAAATCCCGTCCTAAGGATGACAAACTGTCTGTGAAAGGAGTTTAGTCATGTCACATACTGGAACGGCTAACACTTTGCTAGATGGAGATGCTGTAACAATACGCCACTGACAGCAAGTGATATGATGGCAGCAATTACAAACACCTTGACTGTATTTAAAAGTCTTTTTCCAATTGCAAGTATTTACACATGGATTTTTGGTTAATTTTTTTGCACTAATTGATACAGTTTCCACTGACAAAGTGTGTCAAGTAGTCTCTCTGCATGAGCAGAGGTATTGTAAATTTTAAGAATGAAATTCATATCTCTGAGATAGCTGCCTTACCTTTACCTTTGCCTTCGTGGTGATCACACTTACAGGTTACCAGTACTGAAGCCAAATGTGTATCCCCAATAAGGCTGGGGATCAGAAAAATTTTTTTGAGGTTATCGTGAGAGTGTCTGGTCATTATGTCGTACGTAAATCCTATTGTTTATGAGGTATGCACTGAACATGGAGTATCTTACAGTCGTGTATGCACTACATCTATTTAAAAATTGGAAATGTGTAAACGTTCTCTTCTCCACATGCAAGTTGTGACAGTTCAAGTTTATGAGTAATCCCACTGTTAGAATAACAGTCACAAACTCTGGGTCACATGACGTATTTTATGGAGGTAGGTCAGCCGTATATCTAGCAGGTTAATTAACTTTTTGTTTAGCATTTTCATTGTATTAATTTTATTATTATATGTAGCACCTTCGTTATTATATATTTCTGTTGTAGATTATTCTGATGAGCTGAGTGATTTCTTAACAGACGTTTCATCTGGAAGTCGCAAAGAGAAGACATACTTCTGGCAGTACAATTTGCAGTCAAAGGGACCAAAGGGCAAGCGTTTATGTCGAGTTGTTCAGGATGAAAACCCATATATTCTGCATGACTTCGAAGATCCTGTATTTGACACTGAGTTGTTGGTAAGCCTATAATTTTTGCCTTGTGGCATGTTTATAGCAGAGCGAACTCTGTTGTTATATGTGGCACCAGGAAGACTGTCTGTCAGAGTGGCATCTATCCTCCAGAAAACATCTTGCTTTTCACGTTCAAGCCCACAAGTACGGGGAGTGTATGATGTTAAAAACTGACTATGAAAGGGCAGTTTTACAGTATTTATTAGCCACGTAATTGAAATGTTTTGGATCAGCACACTAGTAGAGTGAGTTGAATGAAGCCTGTGTAGTAAAACCCAGCTTGATCTGTTCCCATAAATAGAAAATCGGCTTGTGACAGACACACATACATGTGTTTTAAGGGCAAGTGTAAGTGACTTTATGGCCCATCTCGTCCTGTGATTTTTCATTAAAATCTTTCATTCATTCATTCATTCATTCATATAAAGGCACGGGGCCATAGCATATACAGCACAGGTAGAAATTATGTGCAGTCTGAATATACAGGTATCACTTCTAGCTCTGGATAATAAATCAGCTCCAAATGACAAACAGTTGTTTACACTGGCTATGTTGTGAATTCTAACTGGCTGGGGTAAAGGCGGGAATGTCACCTCTGCCGGGTAACAGATACACTGTGTGATCACATATGGCACGAGTTACCGTAGCGGTGAGGCCTGTTGCAAACTGCTATATGCAGTTACTTTTACTTTATATAAATGTAAATTGTAGGTTGTCCAGCGGCCAAAAGAGCTAATAACTATATACTGTTAATGTGAATTTTTATCCCACGAATCCTGGGATTTGTATGTTGAAGTCCGGGGGATTTTGGGATTTGGAAAAGGCCAGGATTTTGGGATGCCATTAATTAATTAACTTAGTTTTGTGTTACACATTGCCAGGCATCTGCAGCACCATGCTACCGACACAATGGCAAGGCGAGACGTGGTGATGGTAACGATGTCACTCCTAATCCTGCAAAGCTCTATGCAACTGGCAGAGAACTAAGGAAACTGGTTCGTCTGATCAATGCCATGTGTCCACCCGGTGAATTGCCGAACACTGTACGAGCATGTACGCTGCGTGAGAAGAACAAATATGCATCTCGTATTTGTCGCTTGAAGAAGAAAGCACAACACGAAGCTAACAAAATCAAGCTGTATGGCTTGGAGCAAGAACACCGTGTGTACACGCCATGTCTTCTTACATAAATGCATCAGTTTATATTATACTGCAACTGATTTTGATTTTTGGTACACAATAGTAATACCATGCTTAATACCCTAAGTACTGATTTGAAATTTTGTTGCCCACCAGTTTTTGTGTGTCTACACTGTCTTTAAAAAGCTAGTACTAGACACTGTCACACTGTTGTCATGAGGGAGTTCACAAGATCTGTGGCTACGAAACAGTCTGGACCTAAATCCAGTTTACCCTACCAAATTTGGAAACTGATACAAGAATGTGTGTAGAAAACGCCTGTCTGTGACACCAGCAACTTCAAACACAACCTTGTTGACTGTTGCACATGAATTCCACTGAGTTTCGTCAAGAAAAACACTGATCAGCTACATGCATGCAAAAAGTCAAAATTTTTATCATCTGCTACAACCAACTGGCTTTTCTGAGAGCAGTATTGGCTCTTTTTACAGCCTTCCACCGTCTTCACACAAGGAAGGTTAGATGAGAACTAGTATTTGCAGTCAGTATTGAAGGATTAAGTGTAGATGCATTTTTGGGGGGCATTTGACCCAGAAAATGGGGGACAATATCCATGTGACCCACATAACGCACTTCTGAACATGAAAACACTTCATATGACGTATAGGTCATCAAAGTCAGTCTGCTGGTGCAGGCTGTGCACGATCCCAAGAATAAAGTAAAAAAACAAAAAACGAAAAGTCTTTTATGAAACTGAAACGTGTGACATGTCCTGTGTTCGCCAAGACCACCCACATTGTCTCAGTGCCACGTAGTTTTGCATAGTCGGTCCCTGCCCTGATTTGGTTATATATTCTAAGTTTTAACAAAATCCATTCAGGGGTTTTGGAACCACCAGGGGTTGTAAATAGCCCTTCTGCATTGGTTTGGCTGTTGGCTTATACAACAGCTTTGGACTACTGTCCAAGCCGTGATTAGTCAGTTGTCACTTCAGTTGCAAACAGATACGATACATGCTGTCAGAAGTCGTGCTGTACTCATGCATTCACAGTAGAGTTTCACAGTGATTCTTATCGTAGGTGGGCGGTTAAATTGCTTTTTGAGAGTTGCTCGTGCAGGAAAGGACAAAATCTGTTTAGAGATATAAATCCAACAAATGAAATTATGTGCATTCATTAAAACTTATTGAAAGTCATGGAATTTCATCAAAGAATCGCAATTTTACAGAATGTGTCACAGCCATGAAATCATGAACTACGTAGATCTTTGAAGGGGGCCATTCACAAGGGCGTAGTCTAATACTTCTCTGCCCCCACTAGATGATGCCTCAGTGGTGCCAGTGGGGCATTAGCCAAGCCACGGTCAACTCAACTGGTTCTGGTGTGGTCTGCACGTGATACCATGTGCACAAAGAATTTGCTGTATGATTTTCGAGTTACGTGAGCGAACAGACTGTCATATTCATGGCAATACTTTAAAAACGTTGTTTGGGCAAAGTAAAAGTTGCAAAGGCTGGGTAAAATTATGCATATATTGCACCTATTGAAAAGCGAATAAAGACCATAACATTATTACAACGTTTTCAGTAGATCCAATAAAATACAGCCTGTGTAGTGTAAATATGCCTATCGACGGTTTAGTCGACCTTTGCTCGGCTAATGCCCCACCGGTGCCGTTAGAGGAATTGACTGGTGTGGCTGGTGTGGCTGGTGGAGTATTAGACTACACCAATTCACAAGTGTTTGTATCTGTCATTGTCAGATGTGAGTTATGTCTATGCTAGTTCTGTGATTGTTTTTTTTTAGTTTTCGTCCACTGATAGTTGGTTTAAACGTGCCAGATGTAGTTAAGTCTTTGAGATCAAACAGTTTCCATTAGAGGCTTTGTGATTATGTGCTAGATGAATCTGCCGTTGAGATTAACAAACATGCTAGTAATTGCAAGGTCATTTGTGACGAGTGCTGTGAGCTGTCAGTTCTGTTGAGTACGTGTGCTTGCTGTAATGAATATTGTAGGTCAGCTAACAAAGGTGCTGACAACGATCAGGCAAGAAATTTGTCTGCGAGTGAAGAAACTTTCAAACTCAGATGGCGAGAAGCTCACATCAAAACTAAACAAGTTGATTAAAGATCATTTGTGTGAGTACAATACCTGATCTGCTTACACTCAATATGATTTTATTATATATACATCTAGTGCTTATGCTACCATGTCAGTGTCCATCTCTCTGTCCATCTGGCGCATTATAGCTAATTTAGGTTTCAAATTCCGATCCTAATTTACCGCGCATTGTGGTCGCGGTGCATGTGGGCGCGAGGCAAGGGATCATCGCCGGGAAGAGTGGAGGGAATCATCTCGCGCTATGCTAGCCACTGCTAGGCCTTCTTGTTAAATATGCAGCATGGTGACAGTTCCTAGGCACCGGGCTAGATCAAGAGTTTGTGAGCAGATTACCTGATACAGTCACTATTCACTAGTATTACCCTTTCCACCAATAATGCCATTGTCCACCTACAGGATATTGTCAACTCAGTTATGGGGGGCATATATAGTAATTTAACAGTTTTTTTTGATACAGTAACAGTTCTTCTTGCATGATGTCAGTATAGAGATGAGCATATGCAGCATTACATAATCTGTAAAGTGACAATTTCTAAAAAAGGCTTTTTAGTCGTGCCTCTCGCATGCTGCGAGGCGCGACTCAACCAGTCAGGATGCCGTGTGTCTGTGTGTGTGTCACATGTCTGTGTGTGGAAATTTTTTTTACGATCAACCCCTGTCTCCAAGCTGGTTTGACCGATCTCGATGAAATTTGGCATGATGGGAGGTCTTAGGGGGTAGCATCCCCTAAAAAATTTCGGTGAACTTTGGCCCACGTTTTTGGGAGCAGACTGTTGTCGGTGTCATCGGTGGCCATTGCTTATGTGAGATCTACAGGGTGCGCCGATAAAAAACAATCCCTTAGGAAATATTCATTATCTCCGTAATTGTAACAAATTTTGTCACCAAATTGTTAGGTTTAACAGATGAGAATTCAGGCTATATATGCAGAAAATTTTGTTACATTATTTGGTTTGGTTTAAAACTTACATCCATTTGAACTTAAAATACTTTTTTTCTACGTGAACAAGTAATTAAACTGAGATTATGATGTAAAAATAAGACAAAATGCATCAGATTGATATGCCAATGGATTATCATGCATGGTGCGCAATGCTGGAACGCTATCGGAGAAACAGACCAGAGCTGACCAACATTACTGAGTTAAAAGACGTTTGTTAACGATATGGAATGATTTGCCATGAAGTTCGGTTCACTGATATTACGGCAATTGTATCATTTTGAAACAGACTTGAGTCGTGTATTGCTGCAGTTGGTGGGAATTTTGAACACTCTGTTTAACTGCTGAGTGGGCTATAGGCAGCTGACATTCGTCACTGTAACGTTTATACTGTTGATGAATAGCTGTGCAAAGTTTTAATTTGGTAATTGTGAATACTGCAGGTTCACTTTAAAAATGGAATGTAAGGTTAAACTGCTGTATCTGCTGAACCATATCAGTTGTTTCAATAACATGCGCAGAATATGTTGAGTACATACTCGCATACAAATTCTGAAAGTTTGGTTCAAATCGGTGCTACATTGGCTGAAATACAGATTTTTTTTCTAGGGGATTGTTTTTTATTGGCACACCCTGTAGACTGCCATATGCTAGGCCTTTTGCAGCTAATTAGTAAATACACTGTGTCTCAAAAAAAACTACACCCCTAAGGCAAATCGGCATAAATTCTGTTATTTTCCAAATACAAAAAAATACAAAATATGCGTTTTGTAGGGAATTTATTCTGAATACAAGCTCTGAGTTTTATTATGATGATGTCACTATGACGTCATTTATAGGCAATAAATAAGGTGACGTCAAAGTCATTTTGTTTATTTACGTACCAACTGTCGTCTGCCAAGGTGCCTGGTTGCCATGGAAGCCTTGCAGCTGGTACTCGATGCGTACTAAACTTTTCGAGCTCAATCGATCCGCAACTGAATGGCGGTGCCTTGTATGCAAAATCATTGTGGGCGAACTTACTTTGATGAATTTATGCCGACCTGCCTTTGGGGAGCAGTTTTTTTGAGACACAATGTAGTAACATAATTGCAGGTGTGCTTCATATCCATGTAGGCCCACAGTAGTTGTTTTAACTCTTTCTGTTGATGATGCTGATGACGTTGAGTGTGTGTGTTTGTTAGCCGTGATAATCGCAGGACACACCGCCGAGTACGTCAACAGTGTGCTGTCTAGAGTGGCGGCCGGCGATATCAGCGGCGGACTGACCGTTGACGACTGACATGCAGCTGCTTTGCGATGTGATTATGATGTGATAGTTGTTATTATTGGCAGTCAAGATGTGTGTGTGTGTGTGTGTGTGTGTGCATTCAAGCTAAAATTGTGTCATGTTGTTGTGATTTTGCTCTATGCACAGCGTGAAGTGGCTTTGAGCTGTTTCACTCGGCTATGTAATGTTTTAGTCTATTAGTCTTGTGGTTATATAGACATTATGCAGCAGATTATTATAAACTTGTAGCATTATTTTTCATCCTGCTTTTATCTGAGACTGTGGACGATACAGCAGCGTCAAACAAATCATCCTCAGTCTCACAACGAAACAGGATGGAAATTAGTGGAAGACAGGAAGGCCATGCCGCCTATAAAACAGAGTGGTGGGGTGCTGGCATGGTTATCTGTCTGGGACAAGGTGCAGACTTCTGTATGGCCCAGCTGATTCCACTGCAGTACATCCAGATTGGTTTTACTTTTCTTGTACCAGCTCACCCTGGTAGTCCCGGACAAAGGGTATTGTGGTTGCTGTTTTGTGCTGATAGAGAATGATGTGTACTGATGTGTTACATGAGCACCATTTATGAGTGACTTGTCACAAGGTGTAGGGCAGAAGTGATCGTTATTCAGTGAAGTTATCAGTAAGTGACTGTTTCGTGACAGAACATCTCGCAACCGGCTGCATTGTTTGTGATTTCATCTTGCGCTTTATGCCGGTGCAAAGCATTTTGTGAGCATTGATAACTGAATTGATTTATAATGAACTGTTGCAAAGTTGTGTAGAATTTATTCGGAGAGACGATGAACTGTCGCAACTGATGTTGGTTTACATTATACATTATGGATGTTTTGTTGTGCGCGAGTTTGATGTTATACTGGCATAATATCTGATGTTACATTACACATCTTTAATCC
>Ga0209782_1001380_pt1 | contig 12563 bp, 8 predicted proteins | sample WorMetmaBAHAMAS1_FD_187390 | JGI IMG/M metagenome (GOLD analysis project Ga0209782, IMG submission 187390) | Marine gutless worms symbiont microbial communities from Max Planck institute for Marine Microbiology, Germany - Inanidrilus... | ecosystem: Host-associated > Annelida > Digestive system >... | reverse complement strand
AAAAACGGTCCAGTAGATCCTGAGAGAGCTTTGCTCAATTAAAAAAAAAAGAAAGAAAGAAATTAACGCAAGTAAAATAGATAGCCCTTCCGGCAAGTTTGCCGAGCGGGCTAAATAAACTCTATCAGTCAACATAATATTAATACGTCAACGACAACGAAGACAAATATTATTTCTGTGGCTCGAGCCGGACGTAAGTCGTGTGCGATGGTATATAGAGAGTTGTTGGCTGATCAACGGTCTACCTCAGCAACTCGCTACTACCTAGCTGCTACGTCTAGGCCTACGCACCTGTATTGGTTGTCACCGTCGACAACACCTGTGACACGTGCATGGGCGCCAGCTGACCGTGACAAGTACGAACTCGCATATTATATCTACACGGAGCCACTGACTACAGTGAGCAAACATCGTACGGCGTGGCATAGGCTGCCAGGGCCCAGCAGCAGCAGCAGCAGCAGTATCTCATCTTAGTCAACTGCCTTATCATCGCCATCATCATTCATCAGACATTGTCGTCTGTATCCTGTGCCTGACCGAGTCCCATCCACAACTACAGTATAGGCCTATGTACTGGCTTTGCAGACCTCGAATTTGCATTTTTTAAATTAACGAAACATTGTGGTCATACGTTTTGTATATAAGAACGAAGTTAGTCGGTCAATTTTCATTTGTGCTGCATGCACACAGCACAGGTGTGTAACATATGAATATGATTTATTATCTCGGTATAACATGCTCTACGCGACAATATGAAGCTAGAAAAACACTGATAAAAATAAACAATGAACACCACGCCTAAATTAATAATGTCCTTTAAATAGTGCGTTTTTAGCGCTCGCTTATGCTACGAGCGTGACGTCCCTCTGTCCGTCTGTCGGTCTCTAACGTTGGTGGATTATAATCACATAGGCTAGTGCAACAAGCCGTGGAAATAGGCACATGACACTGACAGGATAGGTCATATGTGTTGTGGTTAGCCGCACGCCAAAGTTGATCCGAATAGCACTGGCGTAGGATGGAAAATGTTTTTTTAATCTCTGCGTCCAACGTCTCGCATATCACGCCATCTCAGTATCTGCTGAGCTTTTTGTCAAGAAATACACCCTAGTAAAATACAACTCGATTTCGAGTCGAAAGTTGAGTTCTATTTTGCTAGGTTCACGTGCATTGTAAACAGTCGTGCAGCTGCACCACATTGGCCGACAGTTTCCTAGATAGGACCTAATAAAAGTAAACATTGAAGCAGTTAGTATCTGTACTGTATGCTAACTGTAATACGCCCCTGGCATAGTTTCCGGAGTTCAAAATCACGAATTTTACAAGTTGCTGATTCATCAGCTGACTAGATGAAAGCGGCTCTTCTGTTGTTAATGTGCCGCACACGGACACAACTAGCCTTCCTTCCGGGATGCTATATCCAGGAATTCTACATCGGTGAGTCACTCGCAAAGAGTGCAGCTGCCTGCCTGGAAGACGCCGTAGTATAGCAAGGCCGGCCGGGCCTCTAGTACTCCAGGGGGCCGTGCCGTGCATGCATGGCCTAGTGGGTTCTGACTGCTGTCTGGCTGCCAGTCGGCTGTTCTATCACGTCCAGCTACAACTGTTAGTGTAGCAGTGTGGAAGTTGGAAGGTTTGGTGTGCACAGTCAACAGTTCTGCGTACAAGATACTCTACTCCAGCTGGGGCGTTGTGTACGTCGGCCGAACTTGCGCTCTACAATACACAGCACAATCGTCGCTGTAATAACTGGTAAGCTGAAGTACATTTCAAGTAATGGGAACAGGCCGCGTCGCCTCCCCTGGTGCCAGACCCATGCACTCATACACGCCATTCACAATCGTTCAACCGTATTTACCATGTGGCGCCCATGTGCTCGCCCATCTGATACACGATTCCTTGGGCTCATTCACTCACAACCCCAAATGGCAGCTCGATCGGTTCAGCCTTTTTTGCCCGGCCGATGCCACATTCTCCCCACGTTTCATATTGCGCCGCCCATTTTCCCCAAATTTGCCCCTCACCGCTGGGGATCCGGACTCCCATGCAATATATGGTTCCTTGGACCCACCCAACCTACCGAACGTCATATCGATTGAGTCAGCCATTTTTCCACAATACACGTTAATTATCAATCGACGCACTGACAGAGAGAACGGCGACGGCCGAGCTGAGTCACGTTGGGCGGATGTGTGAATTGGCTATAAGCCGACGTAATACGGCGAACTGTAACAAATATCATATTGATGCGAAATTAGAGGTGCCTGCTGACACCTGAGTCCGTGATTTCCTGTTAGTTGTGTTGAGTTGATGCGTCGAACTACTGTTTTTAGAGGAAAGTGTCGGTCTGCTGCAAAGTGCCACGTCGAGCGAACTCTAGAAATTCGACCAGCAGTCGACTGTCGACGCCAAGGGCTACAGATATGAAGTTACCAGAAGCAACAGATGAGCGACAACAGCGGCCAGCAAGCGGTCTGTCGTCTGTGCATACGTGCCTAGTAGAAATCTAGATATTGCGTTTCATATGAAGAGATGCTGATCTCGCATTCACAGTAGTCTCAGAGGAGCTATAGGCCTAGTTACTCTTCACTGGGTACTTAAACTGACCTACCGTGGGGCAGCACCGGACTGGAGAGTCTACTATATGGGCTAAAGGTTCTTTCGCAGCGGATGCGGTGCGTTGCGGTGTCACACGGCACCGCATGCGCGGCGTGGATGCACCGCATGCGGCGTTCGTAAACCGTAATAGCCAATTCACACCGCCCGTCGAGTTGTTGTGTCGTGTCGGGCGGTGTGTAATAGACCTAAGGCGATTAATTAATTACGCCTAAACCTGCAGTGACTCCATGATGTGAGCCTCCAGCTGTACTGTCTGTCAATGTAGGTTGCCGATATGTAGACGTGCACGCGTTCGAGCACACGTTTCACGGATTTCCACGTCCTCTGCGAACTTCAGCTAGGCATTCGTCGAAAAATGGTTCGTCTACCGACAGGTAGGACATGACAGTACGTGGTGTGTACGACAGAACAACAGAAATACTGCTTATAGGTCCTTTTAAATTCCATGTAAGCTGGTCGCATTCGCTGCAATCTCTCGACATGAGCCAACACATCTCGCTTTCACCTCTGAAAGACTGTGAATTTGTCAATTCAGATGCCAAATAATTTAGTTAATCAATAATAATTTGGTTAAGTATTTTATATACCGTTGCACGCTGTAAGCCAATACGCAGTGTCCTGTATAAGGATGGGTAGGCCTATACACTGCTATAGCCTATAGGCCTAATGAACATATCGAGATCTGTCAACACCCTGCATGTAGTGCGTTACAGTAATCTAAGCTCAGTAATTAGCTGCAGCCTTTGAGCCATTTCTTAGTCATGAGCGGTCCATAGCTCCTCTAAAACATCCTGTCTGTATTGTCTCCAGAGCGACCAGGACGAGTCGATGTCATAGGCCTGGATTCTGTGACGTGTCCAACCAAAACCACGACTACGTCAGTAGTTGCCCAGTATGCATCTACTTACGTCCAGTAACCTTTTGAACCACCCGAGGGCGTCGTAACTCTCCCACATAGGCCTACTGCGTAAAAATCTGCCAGGAGCTGAAACCGGCAGTGTGATAAATATTATGACGTAGTGGAAGCTCAAACAGTACACACAGTTTAAGAACAGACTTGATAAACATTGGTCTAATCAAGATGTTCTTTTCAATTTTCATGCCGGCATTGAGCTCTAGCCTACCTATTTGAGATAAAGGGGAAACTGGACGACGCGTTGATTTATCTCAACCCCCACATCAAGACTGACTGGATGATAATATCCGGTCGAGTCACTGCTGCATGCTGGTCAGTTGAAGGTTTGACGCGTGATTGAATGGACGGTTTGTGATTACATATAGCGACGAGTTGTCGACGTTCATCAGCGGATGTCAGCTGAGTGGTCCGACGACTGACGGCGACTTCAGAACGACGGCCAGCTGTAGACGAATACACAACGGACACTGCACCGTCACCACCAGGTAGACAGTCACGTCGCTACACTTCTTCATGCTACAGGTAAACTTCTCTGCTGGCGAGCTGTGTCTGTCTGTCACACTGAAACTCAATGTAGACAAAATATAGGCTACCGTCTCAGCCGTCTCTCTCCCCCACTTTCCCTCCTAGCTTAAGACCATTCTGTGTCGCAAATCTTTCTAACCTTGAAAGCTGTTTGTGTACAGCCACTCGGACTACCAATCTAGTAAGAGTGATTTTGGTCTATTAGACAGGCAACGTGACACTCATTAATTATAAACCGAAGTCCTCAGAGAATATGTGACCAATTTTGTAACATCACGACTTTGGATCAAATTGTTCATAGCCAGATGTTATTCCAGTATAAAACTGCATATTAATAAATTTATTAAAAGTATGTTGTTGACTGCTCTACCCGGGTGCAGTGGCAGCATACTCTTTATAGGGTTAGGGTGGAAAGAATGCGAAGAGAAAGAAAAAGAGACGAATTATAGTCAGAGGAAAGGAAATGGTGCCATCTCTTGGTTGAAATCCTGTATATACCACCTGCTATTGTGTGTAGCGTACATACTATTTTGTATGTAAATATACGGTCAATTGTGCGTTGTAGAGAGGTGTTGAATGGCGAAGAGACTGTCATAGTACAAGAGGATGGAGTCATTACAACGAGGACACACAACGGTCGACCGTGCGTCACCAGCGTCTGAACTTCAGTGTTGTTCCAACACTCAGTGACCGCAACTGAAACATTTGACAAACTGAATGAGAATGAGGCTCACTGCAGCAACATGACATGAGAGGCTGCTAAAAAGAAGCCAGGGGAACTATTCTGAGCTAACAGGAACACAGTGAAATTAACAGCAAAATTAATTCAAATTTTGGCACGGCCTGGAGACCGATTGCAAAAATTATGCGTGGGGCCTGCTGTCAAAAGAATTAAACGGCTTCAACTTGTACTATTATTCTGACCCCGAGTCACAACAAGCGACCATTACTGAGCAGTGTCATTACTGGAACGCTACTGTCCTAGATGGTTCATGCTAACTGTAGAGTCAAGAAAGCAATATTCCTGATCTGCGAAACTTGACTAATGCCAACAAACAACTGGTACAGATGCAGACACGTATCTGTTACAGTGAAATGACTTCGAGCTGTCAGTCAATCTCAGAAAATAGCTCCAACCATGACAACATATCTAGCAGGTTCAAGATTCTAGTGCCACAGAACTGTATTACTATAACTGTTACAAAGGAGCAAAGTTGTGAGACAGGATTTTGCCAAGCTAACCATCCAAACAGCAGACAAAGTTAAATGAAACTCACTAATGGCTAATGACGGGCATGTAGTTATCATGTGCAGTCTGATGTTTGTTAGTGACTATATGTAACATCTTCCAAACACTTTACATTAAAGTTAGCTACATATTGAGCCTACTGCTAATGTATATCAGTTTAACTGAACAAGCATGAACAGAAAATTTTACAGTGGAACTGAGTTGCTGTGCTGAAAGAACTTTTGGCACTTGAAATATTCTGGATTTATGCACTTCAGTAGAAGTTTTGTGCAACATGTAACTGCCTAAGTTTTCCAAATGTTCAAAGAAAAAAACTCATTTCACAATAGCCTATCGCCAAATTTATTCAGCATATACGTTATAGTACACCTACTGGCAAGCTAATAAAATAAACCATGCAAAAAAAACATAATGCAACTGTGCACCTTCAGACGGCAATTGCTATCTTCTTAACTACAGCTTCTGCAAAGACCGTGCAATTTTGCACCAGTCAACTTTGACACAGGATGTACACATGACACAAAGCATATTAACACATACACCATGTGCTATGTTATAAATAAGATAAAAAATAGAAACAATACACCGAACTTAACATGACGAAGAGAGACAATGCAGCATCGGAAAATGACTGATACACCACAACTACTACAGTACATGTACAAATACAAGTATATTAGCAACACGGTGATACAAACATATTAACAGGCATGGAAAACCTCCTAAGTACTTCATCAGTCACCCAGGCCAACTCAGCCTCCTACCCTTAGTGGGACGGAAAATGAGTACTTGCCAAAATGTGGTGATGTTCTAAGGCAGGGAGTACGGGCAGGATGGCTCATTGCGCATGTGGATAAAATGTGTTGGTGACAGGTAAAACTGATCATCCGTCATTCACACATACCACACCTGTGCAACTTAGAAATTAGTAATGCAGAAAAAGTGATGTACAAATCTTCAGTTTAATTTACCATAATATTTCATGCTAGTAACTGTGCTAACAACATTCTTACTGCGATGAACGCTAAACGAAATAACTCACAACCAATCAAATGCAACTCTGTCCAACCTACTGTGCCACCACATAACGTCAGTCAGTCAAATAATAATACTCACTAACTACATGTTTTTACGTTACGCATAGACGTGTACAGTACTACGATTAGTTACTTGTGAATACAGAACCCATATACAAAGTTTAGTATGTATTATTCGGCTGAAATAAAACATTAGCTACGTGTAGCTTATTACTTTGGATGGTGAAGCATGGACTTACTGTCTGTGTGTCCTGACCATCAAACTGATTGATTTAAGGTTTAACGTCCCACTCGACACTAAATAGGTCATCATATCGGAGACGCTCTTCCCAGCCAGTCTATTGGCTAGTACTACTGAGAAAATCAAAATTAAAAGCCAGGAAAAAAGCATAACAAAATAATAAAACTAGGCTAACACAAAATTAAACATCTTACGACACTAAATCAACGAAACACAAAAAAACTACAAAATAAATAAACCAGACAAATTATAAACCAGGTTTAGTCGCCTTCTACAACATCAGACCGGGAAACGGAGTGAGGCTATTCTCAAAAGAAAGGATAAAAGAGAAGTAAACATAAGCAAGAGAAAAAGGACGCAACTTACAAGAAGCAAAAGGAAGTGATAAGAGAAACAAACACACAGTGTCAAATCTACAATCTCCAGGGGTGCATTAGGCCCCAGTGCCAATATGGGTATCATCCCCACAAAAAATGGCTTAGCCAATAGAGATGCCATTTGGGTTGTTGATTTGAGTGGTCCCACGGAACCATGCATTAGATGGTGCACAGATCCCACAAGGCAAGCAAGGGAGGGACACTTAGGACTGTCATCATTGCCAGGATTTTCCTGCATGCCAAGGAGTAGCATTCTTATTCTCCGGCCGCAGGTACAGTCGGGTGTCACATTAAATCTTCCCCCATTAAAAATAGCCCCTCCCCCACTGTGTGATGCGGCCATTCATCAAAATCCTTCGACAATGCTGTGTTCACTTAACAAAATTACCATTTGCACAATTCCACCTACAATGTTCAGTGCATTGGATAAACAAAATTATCAGACAATTATCATTCTGCCATTGTTTCAGGAAAAAAATGCTTCCACCTCTTTGAATTCACTACTAGGCTATCTGAATTGCAACAACAATAGTTAGATCACAATTTTACCCCGACAGGAAACATACAGATGCAATGGAAATTACCCGGTCCATGAGCACCAGAGTTCTACAAAACTCCACTATATAAACCAACATTCACATAATTACATCACAGTTCTTTGCTTTAATAAACAGAATGCATCGAGATCTAGTAACAATATATCTGACCTAAAGCAATTACAGCATCAAGTCAATGACAGGGTAGCAACAAGCCAAACTGAGGTTCTCAGCATTGCTATAATCAGCCTGTGACAACCACACGTCACGCCATGATCTGTCGGTAACTGTGCGGACACAATCAGAAAATCTGCCAGTGAACTGTTGCCACAAAATGCACGATTGACGGCGAATGTCACAATAACTGTTAGGTGGAAGTGTAAACATGGGAAGCAAGTGGTAGACAAAGTGCCACGGGAAATACAATGTCAAATCATATATACATCTGATTCCACTGTCACATTTTCCGTCACACATTCTCCTTTACCTCCTCAAACACCGGTGACAATAAGTCTTCTGAGTTTGTAATTGGGCCCATTCCACGGGGCCATAGAGGTCCCCTCTGTCACGCGTTGTCGTTGTCGTCATTGTCGTGGACATCGATGCGCAGGCGGTGTGCGACAGTACCGCTAGAGACATCTGGTGAATGGGCGTGAGGCGGCTCGTTGTGGCGAATGGGCCCAACATTTTCAAGTGCTTCTTGTTCCACAAGCTACAAATGATAAGCTGTAAATCGGCCACTATGTGCATATGGCACCGCCAATCATACATATGTCACACATTTCTTCTCAGCACTAACTGCCACTTACAACATTCAACAAGGGAAGAAACTATCTAGTATCTACACTACTAAGTTACCAAATGTAACACCGGGTGGGACTAGCCAGGGGCATGGCAATAGCTACGAGGGATGGCTAGTGGCATTGCGAGTGTCGTCCACAGCCAAAACACAGTAGGTAACTGTTAGCAGACTGCACAGTTGCAGTACTGCAGTTGGTTTAGTTTTCTTGCTGACAGTCTGAAGTTTTTGCATTTTAGTTTTGTCTTTTGGCTTTCTTACTGCGGCAAAAATAGCTGTCGTAATCATATAAACGTCATACTATGTCAGGAGACACAGGAGGTCCTTGCGATCTCAAATTGCATAATAACTCATTTTGGACAAAAATTTGAGTTGCGGTGTTTTGACTGTGCATAGCAGAATCGGTGTGAGACATGGGCTGGAGCGAAGCTCTAGTTCTGCAGCAATGACAAGTTGTAAACTGGTCACTGATAGGACGACCATCCGCCCAGAACCATCTCTGCTGCACCAAACATAACTGTATCACATACAGTAACGGACAATGTCTACCAAATTCATTCCACACATCAATTAGCTGACAATCATGCGAAGAAAGTAAAACAAGTATAAAAATGTTGTCTCTATTTTCACTGCCGGGACAAAACTGCACTGTAAATGGTCAAATGCATCAGTGACTGTTACCGATATTTCGGAATACCAATTTTTTCTCAGTAAATGCCGCTTTTGTACTCAAATTCACAAACAGTAACGATCAAACACACACATCGACATCTACTGCAGTTAGTTCTACGCCGATCAGAGCTTCGCATGCTGACGACGCACACATACATATATTCACAAAAGCAGAGCATGCGGCTACATAATGTCGGCAACTGCCAGCGAACACAAACACATTATTGTACACCATCGACACTGTGCCTCCATCCGCAACAGTCCTAAGTCTGTACTTGTAATCACACTAGCCGATACGATGACACGAGAACCCCAGTCCAGTGGCGAATACTGAATCAGTGCATGTGAGGACGACAGCTATGGAAGTCGTTTCACTCTGGTTCCACTTCATCAAATGCAAAACATGACGACAGCTCCAGGACATTCGACTCGTCACCTGACAGACAAACATGCCATAGATATTATATGCGTTTAATTATCTAGATACTTTACTGCTCAATGGAACTGAACCCATCTATGGTGGTTACCATTAACTTAGCAACCACGTTAGCAACCAAGCTACTAGCTGTCTAACCAATCACAGCGAACTATGTCGTTGATGATCACCAATGACAGACAAGGAAAGAAGGTCACTCGGCGGCCATTATATGGTTCGCATGCTCAATTGTTGTCAGTGGCTTGTGCTTTCTACAGAAGCAATGCCGCTCACTGTGTTATCAACCTCTAAGCCACAGCACTGCTCTACCTTCATTGCAGTGCCTTTGATTCACTCAGCACTCCAATGCTGCTCATTCAGTGATGAAAAGACTGTAAAAATAAGCCTGGGGCAGCTATCAACAACGGCTCTATTTTCATAGCAACTCAATGAACAACACCGAGGTGAAAGTGGCAAACCCCGATACACAGGGAAACTGCTGTTGAGCTGATGCATTAAGAGTCAAAGTGTCGGGATACCAGCTGACTTCAGCAGACACTGTAAATGCACAGACGACGACCCTTGCCACAGAAGTTAGCTTCAGATGATAAATGGATGATAACTGGAAAGTGATTAATGTACAGCAGCAGTGTACACATCTTGACCATTCAATGAAACCACTTGTCACAGATATGCCAACTAACAGAACAGCTAGTAAAGCCAACGCGTATAGCAGGCTGACAAATGTCTCGCTGCTACGGTAACTCGCATGCCATATTGGATCAAACAGTTGTTACCTGCAACCAATAGCAACTACAGAGATGCCAACAATGCTACAAGATGACTGAACAGTTACCGGCCGAATGCACACCATCTTCCAGCTTTATCGCTTTCCTCGGAGCAAATTCCACATCGTCCTCGGGGTCGTCATCGTCATTTGATATTTCCACCCGTCTCCTGTACAATTCCACCTCAAATACAGAGAGACGGCACTCCAAGAATTCATTCAAAAACACACACAGACTCTGTCTGGCAAACACTGACAGAGTGTGGTTGTGCAAAGAAACGTCCGTGGAGAACCAGCCAGAGAGGATGGATGAAAATCAATCCTAAAGTCCAGTAATTTGTTGCTTGCTCCAAGTCATACGCCCTCTCAATATCTCAAAACTTCGTGTATGATCAAATTTTTTGGAGAAGGACAACATAACATCATAAAAATTAACTGCTTATGCAACCTTACTTGCAGAGATAACGTCCCAACTGAAATGAGCCCTAAAATTTAGATCTGTTAAATATCACATAATTTAACAAAACATACTCATTGGAATTATCCAGATTATTATTTATTTAAAATAAGACTGTACAAATTTCAACAGAATATACAGCCTGGTTTCCGAGATAGAAAAGTTTTAAAAATATCAGTTCAAGCGTTAAACTGGCAGAATGAGAAATCAGTTATTATATGTAATTGCAGCATTTGGGTGATAAACAAGACCACTGCCTGCAGTGCATATAATACTTTTCCTTTATTACCTGCCTTGTACTATACTTGCCTTTAAAATTGTAATAGAATTCTGCTACTGTTTGTAAAAAGCATCACATCAACAAAGCATTACTGATGTGTCACTGTTTGTGCAACAACCTGCAGTGGCATCAACTCAACAAACCAATGGTTGGTGGGTGGTTCGTATTGCAATGGATTTTCTGCAGCATAAAGCGTGCGATAAAATACGTAGAATTGATGTGCTAAGTGATCATTAATTTTTCACTTTTTAAGCAACGTCGCTATAGCTATAGCCTAAGCGGCATCTATTTATAGGTCGTGTTCTGTGTCACATTTGCCCATATGTCAGTCTGTCCTGTATGCTGTACAAAACGGCTCATTGGATCGAGATACCGTTTGGGACTGTAAGTGGGGTCGGGCCGAAAACAGTGCATTAGATGGGAGGATACAGCCACTTTCCAGATTACTTTGGTGCAGGTATCTCTGCTAAGAACGGTGATCAGACGTCGTGGTGCGGCCGGTGCAAACCTTTTGCCGAGCTTAACGGAGTCGACCGTGACGACATCATCATCACTTGTCAGTTGTCCATCATCGGCGGCGGCAGTCTCACCGCCGCGCTCCTCACCGTGTCCTGGACTAGTCAGTGCTTGGCCCGAGCTGCGACCACGACCCCGACCACGCGGCGACCGTGTCACAGGCGTGTACTCAACGTCAAAATCCTGCAGCATTAACTGCCAGGCTTCAACAATTTTTAGACTAAAATTTTACTACTCACGCTGTATGTACGGTGTCCTCAAACAGACACCGTTTTTTTCAAACTTATCACCTTATCTTTCACCATGTTACTAGTTACTATGGTTGCATTTCGTCATACTTCTAAAATAAACAAGTATATCATGTCAGGTCATGTCATGACCATATTGAGTACTTAGTAATGATGAAAAGACCAGCATGAAGCATACAAAAAAGAGGCAATTGCTGATTTTTAATGAATATAAGTTAGCAGAATGTATGTGACGACAAGAGTACGACATCATCTAATGGATCAGATAGATTGTGCCTGTTTTCCCCGATCAGCCGTACGTCTGCACTGATTCATTGAGGAGTCACATCAAGGTGCATGAACTGAACTGGTCGACTGCAAAGTAGATGTGACGGCAACTGACTAATAACCGTTGATAACATTAAAACTATTAGAAGCACTGCCTTGATTATGAGCTTTAATTTTTTTCTTAAGTTTTTTTCAACCTATAATCACAATAAGTTACTAAATAAATCACACATATGGGTGATATTGCTGCAATCAGAGACAGAAATCTATCACACCGCAGTTCAGCTCACACTGTCCACCAAATAGTTATCCAAACTACATCACTGAGTCTACTGCCTCATAACTGATAAACTAAATAATACATTTTTAAACCTCAGCAATATATAAAAAAATCCAATATTTATGAAGGCAAGTAACAAAAATAAGATGCCGCCAAAACAAAAGTAGAAGCAAAAGTTGCTGACTGATTTAGGGTATTTTCTCGGTCGGCCGCGAGGTCTCTTCACAGGCAATGGTTCAGGTTTGGCAGGCACGTTGTCAGCGTCTGTGACCACAGCTCCGTTAGCGTCCACACCAATCAGCAGGCCGGCTTCCTGCTGGACCTGTGTACCATACATCAACC
>Ga0209782_1001379_pt1 | contig 12564 bp, 10 predicted proteins | sample WorMetmaBAHAMAS1_FD_187390 | JGI IMG/M metagenome (GOLD analysis project Ga0209782, IMG submission 187390) | Marine gutless worms symbiont microbial communities from Max Planck institute for Marine Microbiology, Germany - Inanidrilus... | ecosystem: Host-associated > Annelida > Digestive system... | reverse complement strand
TCTTACAACCTCTGGAAACGAAGAAAACCCTATTCTTATAGTGGGCCATGGAGGACTAAAATCAGCAGAAACATACTAATCAAGAAGAAGAACAAGGCAGTACAAGTACGAGTACAGAGCCATTTCCGCTGTGTGACACCGCTAAAAATCTTGCAGTAACAAACGTTCTCACTTTGCGTTCATTTTCCGGAGGAGGATCTTTCACGCGGAGGAAGGCCTGGATCTTTTCCGTGTCAATGTCCTGAGGCAACTCCCATGTACATTCGTCATACTGCAGTGAACGCCACTTCACCAGGTACAGCGTCGTTTCCTCGCCAGCTGCCGCAACCGCTGTCATCTTCATGTCAATAACACGATCCACTTCCACGTAGTCGGGATTGAACAGTTCGTCCTCGTCCATCTACACAAAATAATGTACAACAACCGCATTATCCCAGTGAATTAGTCAGTTTAACAGCATTCATTTACTTCGACTTCTCACATCATATTAAACAGCCATGCAACAGATGCAGCAACCTAAGAAGGGAACTGTTCTTCAGCTAACCTATTTAGTTTATGAAAACTGTAGCAGTCATATAAGCTGCACACGTAAGGCAATCAGATTCAAAGGCTAACATATAAACACAGTTGACACTGGACACAGATGCAAAAGTTTGCAATAACAATTCTTGTACAATTGTTCTCTTCTTACAAAATAAGCAAATAAAGAAAACTGAGTGCAGACTGGCCTGACTCATTATAATCCTAAAAATTCGATAAAACAACTAAATAAGTAACTAATTTCTTACAATTAACACAAAGTAAGTGAAGTCCTACAACTGTTAATTCAAGGTAACACTTTGTACCTGTAAGACATAATCACTCTGCATCGACTTCTTCTGCCTGAAACGTCTTATCTTCGCAGGCACTCGCCTATCACCCAACTCCAGTTCATCAGCAGTACGCCACTCACAGTGCAAGTATGAGCTACAACATAAAAAATGCAATAAACACTAGACTCACACTTACCCTCCATGTGTCAGATATTATTTTACCACAACTCAGTATGTGTAAAATACAAACATGCAGACTGAATAAATGATCACAATTTTTCACATGCTTACAAGTTTTTGTATTTGACATAGAACTCTTCGACTTCCACTTCGATTTCTTCTGTCGGTTCGGCCTTGGTGTCTTGTGCAGCTTCCGTCGGTTTATCAGTCACCAACTCAGTCTGTGGTTTTTCTTCAGTTTCCACTTTCATCTCAGACTCTTTCGCTGTTGCAGCAGTACTCGTATCCTCACTTTCCACAGAAACTTCCAACTTCTCCTCCGACTCTGGTTTCACGTTGGCAGCTGTTTCGGTCGTTGGCTGTCGGTCTTGGGCAGTCTGGCTGTCTTCAATTATAGTGCCCGTCTGAACAAAACAATTCAACACGTGATAACTGCGACATTGAATTTTAACTCCCTCTTCAAACTAACAATTTAAATGTGAGACCACACAAACTGTCAATCATTGAATATTAACCAAAACACATCAACAGCAGTAACGCAAAGTGAAAACAACACACAGATGACTATAGAGTATTAATTATCGGCTCTGATAATGTTGCCAGAGGTGCTGCATTCACGGCCATTTGTTACTCCGCCCCAGTGAGGAGTGCGTGAGTATTCTGACGAGTGTGTCGGTCTGTTTTCTGTCTGTCAGTTCACACATCTGAGAAACCACGTGTCCAAGGTGCAGCGTTCTGTACATGTAACCTATCATCACAGCCTGGTCCTCCTCTGATAACGTTTTAACACATTATGTACTTCTGGTTTTGAGGACGACACCACATATTCGCACGATAAGCTCTATAGCATGTCGTGCGTATTCCTAAGCAGCAAGAGAATGGCATAACAGCCATAAAAAACATAAACAGTCATATCACCCTGCAGACCCACGACAGCAGCACAGTTGCTAAACCTGTGATTTTAACCTTTGACCTTTTGACCTCATGACTTGCCATGAAGTATATGCATTGCATACAAACTTTGCTGTTGACAGCTCAAGCTGTTTTGCTTTTAGGATATATCCAGACTCACAGACAGACACACAGACACAATGAAAAAGTCACAGGTACAACAGCTGATAACCATATCCATGACACAGCTACCACAGGTATGGCTAACTACTGCATCAATTACAGCCATCTTTAGCTTAATAATACTCATCGTGTGCTGCCTTGTTGTATGTCTGTGAACACAATAATTCAACAAGTCATAAGTGTGAGTGACTGAGTGGATATTCATAATATTTTGATAACAAATAGACTATCAATCGGTAAACAGTTTACCAAATACTAGACTAGTAATAACACAGTGGTAGAAGTATGCACTCTACTGAGTGCCTGTGACTTCACAGCTTCATGCATAAATATCTGAACTCATACATGAAGTTAATACATGTACTATCACCTGTTGCTCAGTAAATGAGTGAAAACCAGAAAACTGTCCTCGACTGAGGACCAAGGTCCCACTGACTGTTTCGAAATGAGACCATAACCCTAACCTTGACCTCTGACCTCAACCTTCAATCGTAGCAGAGCAGAGCTATAGTCATAACCCACACACATGCAAAAGGTCAAGGTTAAAGATCGTCAGTTCAAAAGTTAGAGTGAAAAAAGATAGACGGAGACAACTGTACTACCTCCCGTGTTAAAGTGGTCAGTAATTAACTTACAGCTAATAAACAGAGACCTTCTACGAAAACATCACACATGAAAATCATACCTTAGCACAGATTTTCCTCTTGACTATCCTTGAGCTTATTATCTTGTCCACAATCTGTGTATCTTCCTCTGCAGCAGTGTCCTAAAACAGCAGCATTAAAATATTTCTCAAAGAGTCCAATAAGTGCAGAAAGGTTAATGGTCATTTTTAGCGCGAGATGTAATATATACATCTCGCGCCCATGGCATGATGCCAGTCCGTCTGTCTGTGACGGAAGTGCACTGGCGCATTATAGCTAATTTAGGTTTCAAATTCCGATCCCACTTTACCGCGCACTGCGGCCGCCGTGCTGATGGCGGGCGCCGTGCTGCTCGTCATGCTGCTTGCGGGCGAATCATCTCGCGCCATACTAGCCAGTGCTAGACTCTCTTGTCTGTAATCTTGAGTGCCCACCTCACTTTCTGTATCCATCTTTGTTCCGGACAGGTGCATCCTCTCAAAACAGACAAAAACTTCTCGATATCACAAGTGGATGTCTCTCACTTTAATTTTATCCACCCTCATAGGATTGTATTACAGATACTGCCGTTGACAATAAATTGCGTATGAAACCATCTCTGGCAACTTGAACACAGAAAACACACTGTCATTAAGAAGTAATGCAGCTTCAATAAGCACGTCTCACACAAAGCAACATACTCCTGTCCACATCATAATAAACACATCATTTTTCTAAGTCATTATTATCGTTTCTTAATACGTGATCATACCACACTGACTCAAGCATCCCACTGTCTATTAAAGAGCAATTACAACCGTTATTCAAACCACCCTCTACAAAGCTGTAGCCCAGTGGTGTAACGGTTATGATGTTGACTGGCGACTCAGCGTTGATGGTCTGAATCCCAGTCATGTCACTGTCAGGTTAAGAACTTCAGGCAAATTGTTACACACATTGCCTCTGTCGCCAAGCAGCATAATTTGACACCAGTCATGCGGCATTGGTGCTCGATGACTGGCATGCATCACAGACTTAACCGGCATATCCAACTAGACTCAAGGCCTAAGAATGGGACACTAGTAAATTGCCTACACTGCTCCACAGGTTGTGGCACTCTAACTTTTAGCTACAAAGTGATCCAGAGCGCATCACACAGTAATATAACAATAACTAAAAAAAGAAAAACTGATAACCATAACAGTGTAACAGTAAGTTAGTATTAAGTATAAATAGGAGTCAGTTTTACCATGAGTGAGTTATCCTGGGTTTCACTGGCTGGTAGCAGCAAATGATCCTCATCCGACAAATAAACGTCTTCAAGATATTTCTGCCGCTTTGTTACTCGTCCCGATCGTCGCTTCTGTTAGTATTACATATTCACAACAATGTACGACACAATCAACCTGCCTATACAGTTCACTAAGGATAGACTCATTAATTTTCAATCTTCCGACTATGTTAGTTGGGCAAAAGGAAAAGCATCCCGCCTGCAGAAAGTTACTTCAATTATCCTCATAAAAACTCTTTTGGGTCCATTACCTGTAGTAAATCCAAAAAGCTGGTTAGACACACCTGTGAATTTTCACAAAACTTCTGTCTGATCATGATCCCCACCCTACACCATATGTGGAAGCTCTAAGTAATGCTGCAATCTGTCTAACTGTCTGTTTGTTCCATGCCCATAACTCAAAAATGGTGCATTTTACAGCTATGGTTACTACAGAACACAAATAGCAAACCTCACGATGGAAGTCGAGCCCACTGGTCAGCGTGACCATATGGCCATCAAAATGGCTGAAACAGCAACAAAGTCATTGCCAGTGCCACTTCAAAAGCATTTGCTAGGTGGCTGCACCATCGATATTCTCCTGTCAAACTGTCATCAACGGGGATATCGATTCCCTGTGCAATACTTTGTCATTGCCTTCAGAGCTTTGATGCTCTTGGATGGGCAGCAGGAAGGGCATACAGACTGTAAAAAACTTGACTGGCGAAATTCTGGCATGGTTATCTGTCTCGGGGAAGGGGGGGGAAGTGCACTTGACCCAGTTGATGCCACTGCCGCTCACTGTCTCTTGCTTCAGTAAATCCAGATTGGTTTTACCTTTCTGGTACTGGCTCACCTGGGTAGTCCCGGACAAAGGGCCATTAAATGGGTGATGTTGCTGTGCAATACTTTGTCATAACTGCCAAATGCACCATCAGGTAAATATGCAAAGTACATCGTGTACCCAACAACTGCATAAACTAAATCCAATCACTTACCATGTATCATATAATGTACACATTAGTAAGACAGTTAAAGACACAAAGAAGTTTCTGCACTCAGTAAAATCACCGTAGTATACAACTAACCAGAGAATCATCGGTTGGCGATGCCGGTGGTGGCGTTCGTTCACCGTCGGAGCCATCAGACACAACTGGCTTCCGCTTCTTCTTATTCTTCAAGAATGTTGGCAACGGCCTATGAATAACACAGTCAGTCACTATATGACATGAAGTTGATTTAGCCGTATTAACTATAACTAATACCTCGCAGTTCATACTAAACATGCAAACAAGCCAAGCAAATACTAAGGAACTGCAGTCAAGTATACGACATTCACCTGTTTAATGTTTATCACAAACTCAGTGACGGAGGACGTGCTATGGCAAAATTTTTCTAAGTTTAGAGTATGGAACAAAAAGTACCCTTATTTTTGGAGATATCGAAAATTCCTTATACCACCGTCGCACTCGTGCCTCCTATGTCTACAATGTATATCTGGCGTGGTATAACGTAGTATTAACTCCACGGATCCACTCAAGCGTGAAATTCGTAGGCCTACCGCTGGCGACTCGTGCGACTGTGGAATAAGTGTGTTATACAACTGTCTATCGTGGTATAAATTCGTTAACACTCACTTATACCACTCGAGACAGTTGTATAACATACATTTAAAACACTATATATGTCGAGAAAAGCCTATACACCAAAACCACACTCAATCCCTTCAGCCATTTCGACAAAATGCCGGCTTGAGACAGACACACGGATAAACAAAACAAATACAAAGCCATAGCTAATACTGCACTGAGTTGTGTCATGTAAGTAAAAACAACTCTTGCAACAAACCTTTTCTTTTTTGGCTTTGGTCTTGGAGTTGGTTTTGGTTTCTGTTCAACTGGTAGCATAACATCACTTTCTGCAGGAATTTCTACCACCTCCTCAGTAGGAGGCGCAGTCTCACCCTCATCTGTTTTCTCCTCTTGTTTTGTCACTTTCGAAGTTCTCTTGCTTTTACTCAACTTGGGTTCTTTTGGAGTTTTAGGCTCCTTCGGTGTTTTCTTTTCCTTGGGCACTTTCGGCACCTTTGGAGTCTTCGGAGCTGAAGGGTCCTTGTTGGTCTTTTTCGTTTTCGATGGCGGCTGGGTAACAGGGATATTCAAACCAGAATCATCGACAGCTGGCGGTACACCTTCCAATACCTCAGAAGAATCAGCCTGTAAAACCTGATCACCGGTATCCACATCTGTGGCCTTGGGTTTCTTCTTTCGGTTGCGTTTCACTGCCGTGCTGCTGCTTCCATCCTCAGCATCGGCATTGTCAGACTTCCGCTTTCGCTTCTTCTTCTTCTGGACTTCCTCTCCAACTGCGTCAACTGCTGCAAGCTGATTAGCAAATGGAATGTCATTAGTACACGAATCCAGTGCAAGTGACGGCGCAGAAAATCCACCATTTGCACTAGGATGGGTTGAACTGTCTAAAATGGGCATCTGGGCTGGAGGAAAGAAACTCCGCGATGCCTCTTCAGGAACGTCAAGAGCAGGCGGCGTAGAAAGCGGCTCATCATCACGAGGTGGGCAAACAGATGCTGATGCTGATATGTTTGATGGTGATGAACTGGTAACGATGCTCAAGCTCGAAGCTCGAACATCTGGCATGTGAAGAACTGGTGATGATAAGCATGTTGAAGACTGATCTCCTGACACCGTCTCTGAGTCGGCAATATCGGCAGTATTGACTGTCGGCTGCTGTCTCACTCCTACATAAGGAGGGCTTGTGCTGTCAACGCCATATGATGGAGGACCGACGATATCAGTCTGTGGTACTGGTCCACTCACTGTATCATCCTGTAGACACAAGCAACATCACAATAAATACTGCACAGTGCACACATTATCATCATTACTTACGTCCCCGAGACATGTCGCTGAATATCACACGACAGACAGAAACCGACAAGTGACACTGCTGCACAGTGAGACACTGGAGAATAATGACCTAAATATAGACAGAAAATGAGTCACAACATATAATGAGATAGCATAGCATTAATGACAAATCATTCCAGGGCTTTGTAAATCAGTACAGGAACATGCTGAGGAATACTTAGTATTCAACTGCAAAGACACTTGTAAGATAAAGCTGAAGCATTTTATCCGGATCATATTTCATATACATCTACCTCTGTGGACACTGGACATTTTAATGTGTTTTTCAGGTGAACTTGGATCAGCAAGTCCACGCTTAGTTTCCTTCCTCCTTATTCAGGACGAGAATCCTTGGGATAAGTGCCATGTGTATTTTACAAGCCAGCTTTGTGACACCCAACCATGTCAAACTCAAAACACTACAGAAAACACAAAGCACTAACCCTAACCAATGTCATCACCAGACTCAGACATCCTGACGAAAGTGGCAATGCATTGCTCCCTTTATGCCAGCTCTCTGAAATCAGTATCATATGTGCCTCGTAGGCCACACATAATCCAACAACTATATGCGCTAATGCCGACTGACCACACGACACTGCCTCATGCCAAATCGACTTCCTTGCTGTACACAAGAGTTCGATGACAAGCAACTGGCCACTTCGGTCGTCCTCTACAGGGGTTCAGTTGTTTGCACAAATGTAAATGTGAATTTATGGCATAGCATAGACGGTCGTTTATCGCACGAGTCACGGCAGGTGTGGTCAACATCAATCTCCACCATCCAAGACGATGCGAGTTCTGTTGACCACACCTGCTGCCGTCCATCCACGACAGACAGACGGACAAACGGGTGGACAGACACACGATAATGGCATATACCATGCTAGCATAGTGTTGTGCGGTAAAAATAATTTCAATCACAGGTATTTGACAGAGGTGAGCGGTAGAATCCACAAAGGGGCCATATTTAAGGAGTTCAATTCAACTTTACAGTGTACACTGTGTACTGTGGGAAAGCCCAGCATCTGCGCTTTAAAGTCAGGCCTAACAAGAAAAAATATTCAGTTACATACTGCTGACACTGATGATGTGCTGGCCTGCGTAGGTGACATAAGCTGCTGCTGTTGCTGCTGTTGTGCCATCTGAGACTGTTTATGCACTGCCATCTGTCCGGGAGACAGACCTCCCATCATCACAGACGCTGCATACTGGCCTTGCTGCTGCTGATGCTGAGGTGTGACTGGCTGATAATACCCCTGCGAGTGGGACTGTGGAAAACAATGCGACCGATCGACTACATCCACCATCTGCTGACCAGAATATAACTGTTGCTGCATCTCGGCAGCAGGCATAGATGGCATGTTTTGACAAGTGTTCATCTGGTATCCGGGCACTGCATACCGTGCAGTGTTACCGATCATCGGCTGCTGCGTTGGTGGATTACCAGCAGAAGGCATTGCAGGTGGATATCCCGCCTTAATACTGTCACCCAACATCATCCTCTGTGCACCAGCATGTGCTGTACTGTTCGCAGCAACTGTGTACGTGGCTGTGTGGCTGGAAAGGTTTGGTCGAAATGACTGTGAAACAGACACTGCCACAGCACCGGCTCCAACGGCACTGGGCCGCGCCATGGAGCACACAGCACCCTGACTTGGCTGTGGTGACCTAATGTCCGGTGGCCTTGCAGAACCACCCGAACGTGCTTGTGGAGACATCTGTGCCATGGCATTCGGTGACATCATCTGCGCCTGAGTTGCCGCGCCATAGCTTGGCATTCGATACAGTGGCTGTGCATAAAACTGACTATATCCTTCACTTGGCATTCTCGGCTGGCCTTGCATCATGGCCGGATTATACTGGTACTGACTTATGACGTGTCCGCCACCACCATGGTGTGGTTGCGAATCGGCCAAATAGTGTGACGATTCCATGCCTGCATTCATGGATGGATAACGTTGCTGCTGCTGCTGCTGCTGTTGATAATGAAGCTGACTTGGTATCTGACTGGCCTGGCCAGACATCTGCATTAGCCGATTCGATGCTGGAGGAGGCGAACCCATACGCTGGCGATAGCCACCCGACAAGGCCATTTCTTGCATCTGATTCTGCGAGTCCGAATACGCCAACATTCGTGTCTGCTGCATGGCACCAGCTGCTGCAAAGTCATGGTACTGACCATACATCTGTCCCTGCATGCCGTTAGACCGGTTTGCAGACATCTGCATCTGCGGCGGCACACTGCCTCGATGTTGCTGCACCATGCCGCCATGCTGCCCCGGCATGCCGCCATATGACGGTGAGGCCAATGGATCGGATGACACACCACTACTTCCAGGACTATTCCAAGCTCCACCTGATCCGCTCATAATTTGGCGAGGTGGAGTCACTGCCACACTGTGCATGCCAGACATCCCAGAGTAGCCATACTGAGCAGCATTTGGATGATTCTGCAAAGTACCACTGTTCCCCGCAGGCATCATTCCACTGCCATATCCAGACATGGCTGCCAAACGCTGGTGCTGCTGCTTTGCTACATTATACTGTCCATACTCAGCATTCTGATAGTGCACGACACCACCTCCGTGGGGCAACTGGTTCACTCCCCAAGTAGCCTGTTGTGGAATCCTCTGTTGCATCTCCGCTGCACTGGAGGCCATATCCTGCGGCATTCCATTTGCAAGCACACCACCACCTCGAGGAGCAACTGGCGTCACTTCATCACTTCGAGACAGTTCTTCTAGAAAACTTGTTGATTCCATGCCCAACAGTCCAAGCATGGAGTTCTGGTTATCCATGGTCGAAGGAATTACGGCACGCTTGTGATGCTATAGCCTCTCTTTCAGTGTGTACAACAAAACAACCATGGCAGACTGGCATTCAATACCTGCAAAATAATTATCGATGACAACAACACTACAAAAGAGTCTGCAATACACTGTGTTACCTGCTTATTAGCCATGCCAGCAGTAGCCAAGCCATGTTTAGGGTGATGAGTAATGGTTGTGACTTTGTGTGTATGTGTGCACTCTAAAAGAAAAAGGACCTGAGCTATCAACACCAAACTTTACCAAGGCAGACATACAGTATGCAGCAGTCGCTCTGCGTGTACTAACTCTGAGGTCAAAAAGTCAAAGGTTAATGTCATGTGGTTATCAAATGTTTTGCCAGCATGGGTATGCAAGGACTATTTAGGTTTTATAGTTTGACACCTATATTTTATGAAAAAATCAGTTGATCACAAAAATAATTAACTTTGTATCTACAAAGACTAACAACAACTTTGGAATCTATCTATGCATAACTAATAAGCTATTGATCAAGGCTGAGGCCAAACCATTCAGTTGCACTGGCTTGGGTTAGTGCCTTAGGTTTGCTCCGATGCTTTGACACTTTTTATTATGTGACAAGCTGGATATGTGGGCCACCTGGCCTATTAAATAGACTAGTGCCACTTGGTCCACTTATATAGTTCTCTTCCAGAACAAGTGAAACAAGAATAAGAAACAAGAACAGGAAACTGAGATGTCACAGAGACAGCAAGACATGCTTCTCAATCTTGTCCCTTTCCCTAAAATACCACTCCACTATTGTGCATCTGCCAGCTGTACATGCTCGACAAACTTGCCTATGTGGCATTCGAGGTTTAGTTTAGGGATGTTAAATTCATTTTTTTTCCAAATTCGAACTTCGTTTGTAAAATTTGAATTTTATTTGAACTTCGTTTATGCCTTCGATATATAATGGTCTTATGCGTGCATCACTACCACTGCACGCAAGCACACACGTACCGGTAAGGGATAAAAATGAATGCGTACGATTTGCTATGCAGAGCGAATCCACACATGTGCTGAAGACAAAGGCTCTATATAAACTTGTTAATAATTCATTATCATCTGTTTTTAGTGATTTAAACTCCAAAAAGCGAAAAAAAACTTTGTTTATAAACAAAAAACTGGCGGTCAACATTGATCACGTGATCGGGTTGTTGTTTTAACGTTTCGTCGTGCCCGGTTCCATTGTTGACGAACGTACGTCGCAACTCGCAAGTCAGTATCATATCGTTATAGTGCAAGAAAAGAACAAATACATTACAGATTTTAACTTCTTTAATTTATTTCGACCAGTGCCGGTACCGACGCACGCGCAATAACCGCAATGCAAGACTCGGTACCAGTCGAATTTTTGAAATAATATGTGACAATGCCATCTTAACTATTCTATGCTGTTTACGGCAGCTATTCCAAACCATTTAACTCTGTGTTCCAAACTCCAAAAGTGCAAATTCATTTATTATCGCCGATAATTACTACGTGAAAATAATGCGCAAATTTCAATAATCTGAGATTCGAATACCGAATGTACGCAAATCGAATTCGAATTTTAAAATCGAAGTTCGAAATTCGAACTTCGTTTAACATCCCTAGTTTAGTTCATTCTAGACCATCCAGAAAGTCAGGTCATTGACAACAGCCGACTATCGAACTAAGTATAATGACTAGTACTAGACCAGTAAAAAACATAAGTGGTCCACACTGATGCTAAACTACTTCCACAACAAGCTGAACTAAAGCTACTGATCATGGTGTGATCACTACATCACAGTAACAGTAAACGAATGCATAATGTTGTATTATGTTCAGTGCACTCTGTCGAACAGAAATGAGTATCATTTTAAATATATGGTTATACAAGAGGGCCTAGCAGTGGCTAGCATAGCGCGAGATGTTGTCGTTGAGATGACCCCTCCCCGTGACCACAATGCGCGGTAAAGTTGGATCAGAATTTGAAACCTAAATTAGCTATAATGCGCCAATGCACTTCCATCACAGAGACAGATGGACACTGACATCGTAGCATAAGTGCGAGATGTATATATTACATCTTGCGCTAAAAAGCGAAAGCGAAGTGGTCGTCAAGATCTACAGCGCTACATTGCCTTTGTGTTTTTCTGAATAAGTAAAAATGTTGCAAAATAAAACACAAATTTGAGTACAAACCACAAAAAGATATAAAATGGAAAAAAATCACCCGCCGGGATTCAATCCCAGAAAACGCAGCAATGCACTCCAGCGTGCTCCCAGCCAAGCTACAAGGCCAGTCGGTGAACTTGCTGCAAACAGCCGTAATGAATCGACATACATATATTTACATATCTATTTTTAGTATACCAGCAAGCCGTGTGCATAGACACTTCATTTGGGGTATGACTAATTACCACATCGGACCCCATCGGCCTAAAATGGCACCACATCGGACCACATCGGGCCACATCGGCCTGAAGTAGCACCACATCGGACTATTTCGGACCATAGTATGCCACAATTATCTATTTTGTAGCTTTATATAGCCTATTTGAAGGTCACAGTGACGGACAACCGCATTGTAAAATTTGTAGGGTATAGCCGTATAGGCCTATTAGCGAGTGTGGCTACGGTATGGATGTGGCCAAGGTTAGATAATCACCGCAAATCGCTCTGCTGTATTTTGGGAAGGCGAATTCATAATTTGAACATCATATGGATGCAGAATGCAGCACTAATAAAACTTATAAAAGTTCCTCCGTCGATAACGAACGATGGTCCATACTGGCTAGTGTTATGTCTGACTTGTGTGACACTGGCCATTGGTGCTGTCGTGCATGCCCTACACTTATACCTGGTGTCGTGCATGTT